>ERZ1673758.2-NODE-2-length-214655-cov-19.817451_pt1 | contig 214655 bp, 183 predicted proteins | sample MGYA00580180_ERZ1673758 | MGnify/ENA primary metagenome ERZ1673758 (study PRJEB41219, sample SAMN04549637) | soil metagenome | isolation source: soil | place: USA:California, San Francisco Bay NWR | collected 2009-02-09 ...
GGTGGGTCAATTCTAAACCGGCGATGGTGGGTCAAAATAAAGTCGGCGTTGACAAGGATGCGCAGTTCGACACCGGTTTAACATTAAAGATGTTCTTTTTTCCGGTATACAGGGCTGGACATCCAGCTATAATGGTGTTTGTCCTGTCGTTGATTTGCAGCGTGTTTATATCTTAATCCTGCTTGTCCTAGCCCTCATCTTAATGACAAAGTGGGGGCAATTGTCATCACCCAGGTTCACTGGAATGAAAATGGCTCACCCTTTGCGATCAAGTATTCTCGTTCCACCTTTATAAATTTCACTAAGCGTTGTGATTTTGGATTTTATCGCTGATCTTTTACAATTATCTCGCTGTTTTTCTTATTTACCTGTTGATGACCGCAATATTCCACCATTATTTAAGGAGAAGTGTGATTATGCACATCGAATGAACCAACCATTCTTTCATCTTGTCATGAATGTTCTGTACTTACCCAGCATATATGGGGTATGATTGCTCACAAAGGAAAGGAACGTAGTGAGCTGCATTTAGATACAAAGCATCTCGCTCTGTGTGAGGAGAGATCCAAATGGGAAATACCGACAAGTTTGATATGATCGCCAACATGTATGACACTCCTGAAAGAATCCATATTGCAAAGGTATCTTCAGATGCCATTCGTAAATACGTAGGAGACGCGAAAGACAAGAAGGCGATTGATTTTGGATGTGGCACTGGTCTTGTCGGCATGAACTTGATCAACGATTTTCATTCTGTGCTTTTTCTGGATACATCAGAAAACATGATTCAGCAAGTGGAGCAAAAAATCTCTGCTGGGAATATTCGGAATGCAGTAGTTGGCAGGCAAAGCAACATTCGCACACAAACATACTCGCCTTACCCCTTGCCAGAAGCCGGGGTAAGGCTTAGTTTTTTTGGGTGTTTTCAGCCTCTCGCAAGCAACTCCCCATCATTACCAGCACCTAAATGGATTATCCCCATCAGTTTATAGTAGATATTTGTAACCATAGGTATCATAATAGAGTATGATGGTTTAATTGAGACAGAAGGTGTGTTCCGAGGCGGGGGCCTTCCTTTTGTATGTCTAAGCAGGAGCGCCTACTCTTTTAAAAGGAAGGGGTATCATGAGCAATATCCAGAAGAAAACAGACGTTATCTTGATTGGTGCCGGAATCATGAGCGCGACTTTGGGAACATTGCTGAAAGAGTTAGCACCGGAATGGGAAATCAAAGTGTTTGAGAAACTCCCAGTCGCAGGTGAAGAGAGCTCTAACGAATGGAATAATGCAGGTACGGGCCATGCTGCTCTATGCGAGCTTAACTATACACCCGAAAAATCTGACGGGTCTGTCGATATTAGCAAAGCGATAAGAATCAATGAACAATTTCAGCTTTCCAAACAGTTTTGGTCTTATCTGGTGAACCGTAATCTGATTCGGAATCCGAAAGACTTTATCATGCCCATTCCTCATATGAGTTTCGTACAAGGGGAAAAGAATGTGGCGTTTTTGAAAAAACGTTTTGAAGCGCTGTCGAACATCCCGCTGTTTAAAGGGATGGAGTATTCCGATGACCCTGTCAAATTGAAGGAATGGTTTCCGCTGATCATGGAAGGCCGTACCGTGAATGAACCGATCGCGGCTACAAAAATCGATTCGGGAACGGATGTCAACTTTGGTGCGTTGACACGCATGCTGTTTGACCACTTGAAGAATCAAAACGTCGAGATCCGCTACAAGCATCAGGTTAAGGATATTACGCGTGCGAGCGACGGCTCGTGGAAAGTGAAAGTGCATGATCTCGACAGCGGTAACATCGAAACCCATACGGCAAAATTCGTGTTTATCGGCGCTGGGGGCGGAAGTCTGCCGCTGCTGCAAAAAACGGGGATTCCGGAGTCGAAACGGATTGGCGGATTCCCGGTAAGCGGACTGTTCATGGTATGTAAAAATCCGGAAGTGATCGCCAAGCACCATGCAAAAGTATACGGCAAAGCCAAGGTTGGCGCTCCACCCATGTCTGTTCCGCATCTGGATACCAGATATATTGATAATCAAAAAACGTTGCTGTTTGGACCGTTTGCCGGCTTCTCACCAAAATTCTTGAAAACGGGTTCCTATTTTGACTTGATCCGTTCCGTAAAACCGGATAACGTCTTGACGATGCTGGCGGCAGGCGTAAAAGAGATGAAATTGACCAAGTATCTGATCCAGCAGGTTCTGTTGTCGAATGAACAGCGCATGGAAGAACTGCGCGAGTTTATTCCGACTGCCAACAGCGCAGATTGGGATATCGTGGTAGCGGGTCAACGTGTGCAGGTGATCAAGGACACCAAGGAAGGCGGCAAAGGCACCCTTCAATTCGGTACGGAAGTGGTTACGGCTGCTGACGGCTCGGTAGCTGCGCTGCTCGGGGCTTCTCCGGGTGCTTCTACGGTTGTTCATGTGATGCTGGAGGTATTGGAAAAATGCTTCCCGCAGCAAATGAATGAGTGGAGACGGAAAATAACCGAAATGATTCCGTCTTATGGGGTGTCGCTTGCAGATAACCCGCAACTGCTGCAAGAAATTCAAAAGTCGACCGAGCAGACGCTGGGTCTGGTCGAAAAAGAACTGGTCTACAGCTGAAAGTAGACGCAACAGACAAGCCATTGCCTATCTTCGAACTTTTAATCTGCTAAATTTCGCGCGGATTAAAGGTTCTTTTTTTTGTCGTCCGCCGCGACAGGCGGGCTTTTTTGTGCTGTGAGCACAATTTTTGCACATTCACGTGGGGTAAATTCGGTCTAACTGTACAAGCAGATTTGATGTAAAGTAGAACCATAGAGACGTACAATCAATCAGTAAGTGCAGCAATTTGTGCATGATTTTGTGCTAAAGGTGGCCGCCATGTTAGACAAAAGAACGATGCAAATGTTGCAACTTCTTGTGCAGTCTCGTCATTCCCTGTCCGTCAAGGAATTGATGGAGCATTTCTCGATCTCGCGACGAACGTTGTACTACGACATCCATAAAATCAATGAATGGCTTACAGAAGCAGGTCTGCCGCGAGTCCAGTACATCTATGCAAAAGGCTACTATTTGGATGAAAGCAGCAGACAGGCAGCAGCCCGGATCATCGGGGACAAGAAGCCGAATGTGTATGCCCTGCGACCGGAAGACAGGCAAATCTATTTGCTGTTGTATATACTTCTGGCAAATCAACGCATTACCACGCACGAGTGCATGGAGAAGACAGGTGTCAGCCGCAATACGATTCTGAACGATCTCAAAAAGGTCAGAGCAGAAGTGAAAAAGCACGGTTTGCGCCTCTCGTACTCCTACGCTTGCGGGTATAAAATTTCCGGCGATGAATTGACGATTCGCAATCTGATCAGTCACCATGTTCATTCCCTGCTGCATGAAGGTCAAGACTTGCTTTTGCAGGATCTCCATGAGGACGATCCCGACGTCCCGATTCCCGACATCATCATGCAGTGGTTGAACGATTGCGAAAAGCATTTGCAGGTCCAGTTTGCCGAAGATACGGTGAAGTCACTTAGCTACCTTTTTACGTATTGCGTGCAGCGGGTGATGGGCGGAAATGCGATTGCTTTTCCGCAGAGGCGGATCAAGCGCATCATGGATACCATACATTACCAGGTTGTGCAGACTTTGGAGAAGGTCTTGCCGCTGCGGCTCCCGCAGGATGAAAAGTGTTATCTGGCCACACTGCTGTTAAGCGCAAAGGTGCACCGCTTCGGGAAATTGGCGGAAGCGTATGAAATCCCCGCGTTAAGACAGGCGATTACCGATATGGTTGATCTGTTTGAGATGCGGGCTTGTGTTGTATTTGATCAGCGTGTTCAGTTGGAACACAATTTGTATATTCACCTGCAGCCAGCCTATTATCGGTTTCTTTACGACATGGACGTCACCAACCCGTTGAAGGACGTGATCCTGCGCCAATACCGTGATATTTACGAACTTACGAAAAAAAGCATTTCCCCTTTGGAGAAGTTGGTCGGCAAATCGATTAGCGATGACGAGATTGCCTATATCACGGTTCATTTTGGGGGATGGATGCGCCGGCAAGGTATCGCCGCAACCACCCTGAGGCGGGTGCTACTGGTATGCGCAAACGGGGTCGGCACGTCGCGCATACTGGTACAGCAGTTGGACGGGTTGTTTTCCAACATCGATCTGCTCGGGCCGATCACTCTCAGGGAGTATGATGACTTTCGGGGAGACGTGGATTTGGTTGTGTCCACAACCAAAATTGCGAACCCGCGTCATCGGATCATCTTGGTGAACCCGATCTTAACAGATCGCGACAAGTTGCAGTTACTAAATGAGATGGAAGCGGTTACCCATCGTGCGCCCTCGCATATAACGGCGCAAACGATCGTAGATATCGTGAAAAAATATGCGGTCGTGGAAAAGGAAGATCAGTTGGCAGAGGAAATCAGGCAGGTGCTGCACCAGCAGAAACAGATAAAGAGGGAGAGAAAACCCATGCTTGACGAGTTGTTGCAAGAAGAATGTATTCAGCTAAAGGACTCTGTGAGCGATTGGAAGGAAGCGATTCGTTTGGCAGCCGAGCCGCTCCTGAAAAGTCAGTCCATCACAGAGGCGTATGTGCAAGCGATGATTGCCAATGTAGAAGAAAATGGTCCCTATATCGTGATCGCACCCAGGGTGGCGCTGCCGCACGCGAGACCGGAGCAGGGGGTAAATCGAATCGGCATGAGTCTGCTTCGGTTGAAACAGCCGGTTTCATTTTCAAACACGCAGGAGCGTGATGCACAGCTCATCATCGTCCTGGCTGCCGTCGATAATGAGACCCATCTCAAAGCATTGGCCCAACTGTCGATGATGCTGTCGGAAGAAGACAATATCGACAGGATCATTGGTGCGCAAGACAAGGAAACCATTCTTCACTATATCTCAAAGTATTCCAACAACAGGGGGACAGAAGCATGACAAAGATTCTGGTTGTATGCGGAAATGGATTGGGCAGCAGCTTTATCGTGGAGATGAATGTAAAGAAAATTCTGGGGGAAATGGGCATTCAGGCGGAAGTATCCCATACCGATCTGGCTACGAGCAAAACGGAACAGGCTGATGTGTATATGGGTTCAAAAGATATTGTCAGTCAATTGGAAAACGGCAAACGTTACGTGATTGGCCTGAAAAACATTTTGGACCAGAACGAAATCAAGGAAGCTTTACAACAATACTTCGCAAAGGAATGATGTATGGATGCTCGACTTGATCATGAAAGACATCCTGGGCTCACCGTCCATATTGGTAGGCTTGTTTGCCCTGATCGGGTTGCTGCTGCAGCGTAAAGGCGTGGCAGACGTCGTATCGGGAACCTTGAAAACCGTCATGGGCTTTTTGATCCTGTCAGGCGGTGCAGGAATCTTGGTTGGTGCACTGGGTTCTTTCGGGAGTATGTTTGACGAAGCGTTTCACATCCAGGGGGTTATTCCCAACAATGAGGCTATCGTAGCCCTGGCGCAGCAAACATTTGGCGCGGAAACGGCGTTGATCATGCTGTTTGGGATGATCGTCAACATCTTGCTTGCCCGCTTGACTCCTTTTAAATACATATTCTTAACCGGTCATCATACCATGTTTATGGCTTGTCTGATTGCCGTCATTTTATCTACGGGCGGTGTCAAAGGAGTCCCGTTGGTGGTCATTGGATCGCTGATTCTTGGCTCCGTGATGGTCCTGTCTCCTGCCATGCTGCAGCCGTTTATGCGGAAAATCACGGGGAACAATGACATTGCGATGGGGCACTTCGGTTCCATTGGTTACCTGGTGGCAGGCTATATCGGAAAAGTCGTCGGGAACCCGGAAAAATCGACAGAAGATATCAAAGTGCCAAAATCGCTCGGTTTCTTGCGGGATACATCGGTGTCCGTCTCGTTAACCATGACGGTCCTGTTTGTCGTCGTGGCCATTGCAGCGGGGCCTGCTTTTGTGGAAGAGAATTTGAGCGCTGGCCAGAATTATGTGGTGTATGCCATCATGCAGGCGATTACGTTTGCAGCAGGTGTGTACATTGTCATGGCAGGGGTGCGGATTTTGCTCGCGGAAATTGTGCCCGCATTTAAAGGGATCGCGGAAAAACTGGTGCCCAATGCCATTCCGGCACTGGATTGCCCAACGGTCTTTCCGTTCGCATCCAATGCGGTTGTCATCGGATTTTTCGTAAGCTTTATTGCGGGACTGATCTCCATGTTCCTGCTGCCCCTGTTCGGATTGAAAATTATTGTGCCGGGTCTTGTCCCGCACTTCTTTACAGGGGCTGCGGCCGGCGTGTTTGGCAATGCGACAGGCGGACGGCGCGGCGCCATCGCCGGGGCATTCGTCAACGGCCTCTTGATCAGCTTTTTGCCGGCGATGCTGCTGCCGGTGCTCGGCTCGCTGGGGGTTGAAGGAACCACGTTTGGTGATGCCGACTTCGGGTTTGTCGGGATTATCCTGGGCAAAGTAATGGCTCTGTTCAATTAATAAGATTTGACAAAACCCCTTTCCACCGTATGGAAGCGAACGTACGGCGGGAAGGGGTTTTCCATTCTGCTGATGCTCTCTAGTCTTGGGAGAAGAAGGTGAAGTTCAGTTCATCTGGCGAATGAGAGGTGATTGCTGATAGAAGCGTTTTTGTTACGTGTTCCACACGTTGATTTTCATAGAATTCAATATTCCAACTGCAATGGGCTTGTGCCACGTGAGACAGAAACACACCAATGATGGAACAGAGCTCATCTTTTTCCGCAGCATCAAGTGAATGCGGTGTTACAATATGGCATTTGATGTGGTTCTCTCGACTCTCTATGTCTTCATTCAGGTATGGATAATCCTCTTGAGAAGGGGGTCTGCGCAGATCCATAATCATTAATCTGCAGCGCTTCTCGTTGATTGTCAGGTCCCAGGCTTCTGCATCCTTGAATCGAAACACGCGCTCCATATCCCAGAAATTCACGATTGTGCATTCCGCCCCTTTCAATGAGTCCGTACAAATCGTACTCTCCTCTGAAATTAACCTTTTCATTCGGCATGGCTCCAGTTGAGTAAACCATACGGCTTCACCCGTGCGAGATCCTCCAAGGGTCTCGCTGTATTTTTTTCGGAAAGAAAGGTACTGGCAAGTAACGGCTTGATTATTGACAGATGCAAATGAAAACCATTATCATTAACCTGTCTAAATGTGGCAGCGACAATCATGATTACGGAATGAATGGAAGTGGGTTTCACAAATGTCAGCAGCATCCAAACCAAAACCCCCCATGCAAACTCGGCCCGTTTTGGCTTTGTTCATTCTCTTCGCCGGGTTGATACTGCTTGTGCTTGGTTTGACCCTTTCGATTTCCGTTGGGACAGCTGACATTCACCTGCTGACAGTATGGGAAGCGCTCTTTCATTTTCAGTCAGATGTGACACAGCACCAAATCATTCAGGAGTTGCGATTGCCTCGGGCGTTGTGCGGAGCGCTGGTTGGCGCCGGTTTTGCCGTGGCGGGCGCGATCATGCAGGGGATGACCCGCAACCCGTTGGCAGACCCCGGCCTTCTCGGCGTGAATGCCGGTTCGGGCTTCGTGTTGGCGCTTTGTTTTGCATTGTGGCCCAGCCTGCCTTTTCCGTACGTGATCCTGTTCTCCTTCCTCGGCGCCGGTCTGGGGGCGGGGCTGGTGTATGGGATCGGTTCCCTGGCCAAAGGAGGATTGACTCCGGTCAGGCTGGCTTTGGCTGGCGCAGCCGTCAGCGCCCTGCTCGTGGCCCTCAGCGAAGGCGTGGCGATCTACTACCAGGTGGGGCAGGAACTGGCCTACTGGTACGCAGGCGGCGTAGCGGGAGCCACGTGGCTTCACATCAGGATCATGTTCCCGTGGATTGTGGCTGGTTTGGTCGCGGCCCTGATGCTTTCCCGTTCCATCACGGTGTTTAGTCTGGGAGAAGAAATGGCAGCCGGTTTGGGGCAGCGAACAGGTCGCGTCAAGCTCGCCGGTGCCGTGATCGTTTTAATCCTGGCGGGGGCGGCGGTGTCTACGGTCGGCATGATTGGCTTTATCGGTTTGGTTATCCCGCATGTGGCTCGTTTTTTGGTAGGCGTAGACTACCGGTGGATCATTCCGTGCTCTGCCGTGCTAGGCAGTGTGCTCATGGTGTTTGCCGATATTGGCGCGAGAATGATCAATCCGCCTTACGAAACGCCGGTAGGCGCCCTGATTGCCCTGCTCGGCGTGCCCTTTTTCCTCTGCTTGGCCCGCAGGGAAAGGAGGGAATTGGGATGAAAGCGATGGCAGGGTCCGTGGAAAACCGGCGAAAAATCCGCGCAGCCAAGGTTATGGCCGTGCTGGGCGTATTGATGTTTGCGTCGTTTTTCATCAGCATGAACACGGGGTTTATCAAACTCTCGCCGTGGGATGTCATGAAGACGCTGGCAGGCGCAGGCACCGAGAAACAGGAGCTTGTCTTGTTTGACTTTCGGCTGCCTCGTATCGTTCTTTCTGTGCTGGTGGGAGCGGGGTTGGCTGTCTCCGGGGCGATATTGCAGGGCGTTTCCCGGAATGCACTGGCTGATCCGGGCTTGTTGGGAATCAGCGCAGGGGCAGGCCTCGCGGTGATCCTGGTTATTTCCTTTTATCCGATGACGGAAGGCGCGCCTGTTTACCTGCTGCCGTTGTGTGCATTTGCAGGCGCTTCCCTGACTGCCGCACTCATCTACTCCCTGGCCTTCCGAAAGGGACAGGGCGTTGCGCCGACGCGGCTCATTCTGGTGGGGATTGCCGTTTCTGCGGGCATTAGCGCCGCCATGATCGTGCTTACGATCAAGCTGAATCCCGAAAAATTTCAGTTTGTTTCCGTGTGGCTGGCGGGCAGTATCTGGGGAGCGAACTGGCACTTTGTCCTGGCTTTGCTGCCCTGGCTCATCATCCTGCTTCCCTATGTCATGGTGAAAGCGCGGGTAATGGATATCCTGCGCTTGGGAGAACCGCTCGCGATTGGTCTTGGCACGTCCACGGAACGGGAACGGATCAGACTGCTTGCCGCAGCGGTCGGGTTAGCGGGCGCAAGCGTGTCGGTCGGAGGCGGCATCGGCTTTGTCGGTCTGATTGCGCCTCACCTGGCGCGGCGGCTGGTCGGTCCCCATCACCAGTATCTGATTCCTGCTTCCGCACTGACGGGAGGACTGCTGTTAATCGTGGCGGACACACTGGCTCGCTGGATTCTGCAGCCCTCGGAGATTCCCGTCGGCATTGTCGTGGCCGTTATTGGCGCACCGTACTTCATCTATTTGCTGATGAAGACCTGATGAATGGAGGCGTAAGTGTTTATGGGACGTCTGTATGCACAGCAGGTAGATATCGCCTATGGTGATCGCATCATTGTGGAACAGTTGAATCTGAGCATTCCCACGGGGAAAATCACGGCCCTGGTGGGTGCCAACGGTTCCGGGAAGTCTACGATCCTCAAGACGCTGGCGCGGATCATGAAGCCGAAAAACGGGGCTGTTTTCCTCGACGGCAAAGCGATTCACAGCCAGTCGACCAGGGAAGTGGCCAAACAGCTTGCCATTTTGCCGCAAAATCCAACGGCCCCCGACGGGCTTACCGTCTCCGAACTGGTTGGCTACGGGCGGTTTCCTCACCAGAGAGGATTGGGTTCGTTGACGCAGGAGGACAAGCGAATCATACAGTGGGCGATTGAGGTCACCGGCATCGTGGATTTTCATGACCGTCCGGTCGAACAACTGTCCGGCGGGCAGCGGCAGCGGGCATGGATCGCCATGGCGCTGGCCCAGCAGACCGATTTCTTGTTTCTCGATGAGCCGACGACGTTCCTGGACATGGCTCACCAGCTGGAAGTGCTCGAACTGCTGCACAAGCTGAATCAAGAGGAACAGCGCACGATTGTCATGGTGGTGCATGACCTGAACCATGCGGCGCGTTACGCCCAGCACATGATCGCGATCAAAAAGGGCAAGGTCGTATGCGAAGGCGCCCCCGATCAGGTGATGACGCATGACGTGCTGCGTGAAGTATTCGGGATCGAAGCGGATATTGTGCCCGACCCGCGAACAGGGGTGCCGCTGTGTCTGCCGTATGGGTTGGCGCATGCAGCGGTTGAACGAGCCCGTACGCATGAAAAAGGGGCATGAACCGACTTTAAATCAAAACGAACACGGTACAAGCGACGGAGAACGGTTGGTCGCACCGTGTTTTTCTTTTTTGCTGCGGCTTGCCAGAACAGATGGTTCTGTCAAATACTGACATCGGAAGGATCGGCGAGCACGCATTAACCGTCTGACGGCTTCCCCTGGACGAACCAGGGAGGACAGTGGCGATGGCCCGTCGCGGGAAAAGGAATTGACAGTGGTATCCATTCATGTTACCGTACCAGTATACGCAACGATAAAATTTTCTGAAAAGGAGGGGTGTCTGTCATGATCCGGAATTGGATTTCGTTTGATGCCGGTCACAATTCCATAGCTCATGATGTGACCTCCCTTCTGACGCCAAGAGCAGTACAGTGCACACGTATCATTTTTGCTGCATATGCGTAAGCAGGCGCAGGTCACGCACCCTCGTGGCATGCGATTTTCTTAACTTCAATCGTTGTGACAAGCACACCGCTCCCGAGTGGTGTGCTTTTTCGTCTTGACATGAGAAGAGGAGGGGAAACCACATGCTGTCGGTCATACAAAAGCTGGGATGGTTTTTCAGGCGCGAGTGGAAACGGTATACGCTTGCCGTGTCGCTGCTCATCTTTGCCGGCATCCTGGAGGTGATGCCGCCGATGATAGTGGGCCGTTCGATTGACGCCATTCAGCACGGGACGCTGACGTGGGCAGGGTTGACACAGACGCTGATCTTGCTGGGTGTAATCGCAGTGGCTGTTTACCTGATCACCTACGTGTGGATGTATCATCTGTTTGGAGGGGCCTTTGTGGTGGAGCGGCTGATGCGGTCCCGGCTGATGCGCCATTTTCTCAAGATGAGCCCGCCCTTTTTTGAACGGAACCGTACAGGTGACTTGATGGCCCGGGCAACGAACGACCTGCAGGCGATTTCGCAGACGGCCGGCTTTGGGATTTTGACGTTCATTGACTCCACGGTGTGGATGGCGACGCTCCTGGTGACGATGGTTGCGTTTGTCTCCTGGAAGCTGACGCTGGCGGCTGTATTGCCGATGCCGATCATGGCGGTGCTGATCAGTTTTTACGGGAAATGGATGCATGCGCGGTTTACGGCGGCGCAGGATGCGTTTGGCGAGATGAATGACGGCGTACTGGAGACGATCTCGGGCATTCGCGTAATCCGGGCGTACGTGCAGGAGCGGGCGGCAGAGAGGCATTTTGCCGATGTGACCCGGAACGTGCTGGAGAAGAATCTGGCCGTGGCCAGGATCGACGCCCTGTTCGAGCCGACGATCAAGATATTTGTCGGGGCCAGTTACCTGATCGGGCTTGGGTACGGGGCCTCCCTGGTCTTTCACAACGAATTGACGATCGGCGGTCTGGTGGCCTTCAACGTTTACCTGGGCATGCTGATTTGGCCGATGTTCGCGATCGGCGAGATGATTAACATCATGCAGCGCGGCAATGCCTCTCTGGACCGGGTCAGTGAAACGCTCAACTGTCCTCCTGACGTTCCCGAACCAAAGGAGACGATCGCGGTGGAACGTCCCGAACGAATCGAATTTAAGCACGTGACATTTCGGTATCCGACGTCTGCCGTCAACAATTTGGAGGACGTGACCTTTACCCTGGAAAAAGGACAGACGCTGGGGCTGGTGGGACGCACTGGCAGCGGCAAAACGACGCTCATCAAGCAATTGCTGCGGGAATATCCGCCGGGAGAAGGGGTGATCACCATCTCCGGCATCCCGATCGAGCGGATTGACATGGATCAGCTGAAATCGTGGTACGGGTATGTGCCGCAGGAGCAGTTTTTGTTCTCAAGATCGGTGAGAAACAATATTCTTTTTGGCAGTGGCGGTGCGACAGCGGAGCAGTTGGACGAGGCGATCGCGGCGTCGGCGTTTCAAAAGGACTTGGCTTACCTGCCGCACGGGTTGGAAACGCTTGTCGGGGAAAAAGGCGTCGCGCTCTCGGGCGGACAGAAACAGCGGGTCTCCATCGCACGGGCGCTGATTAGCGATCCGCCCATTCTCATCCTGGACGATGCGATGTCGGCGGTGGACGCGCGGACAGAGGCGGAGATCATCGCCAACATCCGCCGGGCGCGTGCCGGCAAAACCACGATCATCGCGGCGCACCGGCTCTCCGCTGTTCAACACGCCGATCTCATCCTGGTGCTCGACGAAGGGCGGATTGTGGAGCGGGGGACGCACGATCAGCTTATGAAACAAGACGGCTGGTACAAAGAGCAGTTTGAACGCCAGCAGGTGGAAGCAATACTGACCGGAAGCAGGGTGAACCAAACGTGAGTATGGAGAGGGAAACGTTTGATTTGGAGATGGACCGGACTGCTGGCAGCCTGGCCAAAACAGGCAGGCGGCTGATGCGATACGCACTGCATTTCAAGACCTCGCTGATCCTGGCGCTGCTCATGCTCGCCGTGGCCGTGGGCACGGATCTGGCCGGGCCGCTGATCGCCAAGCGGATGATCGATGTGCACATTTCCGGCATCGAGCAGCCCTGGTACGAAACGAAAGCGGAAGGGGCGTATGCGGTCGCGTACGGCGAAAAGCTGTACAAACGGGCGGACCGCTTTGCAGCAGACGAGCCGCGCGGTGCGGAGGTCAGGGTCCTGCAGGTGAACCGGGACTACTATTTTGTCGAAAGCCCGCTTGCTTTTGACGGTGATCGATCCATCACGGAAGACGGGCGCTTGCTGATTACAAATGGGGAGCAAAGGCAGACCTACGAAGCACGCAGGCTGACGGCCGGAGAGATGTACATGTTTTTCCGACCGGAGATGAACGGGCTGCTTCACCTCTGCCAGATCTATTTCGGGTTGGTCGTCTTGTCAGCGCTGTTCAGCTACGGTCAGCGGTACCTGCTCCAGGCCACGGCCAACCGCATCATCCGCAAAATGCGGACGGACGTGTTTGCTCACATTCACCGGCTGCCGATCCGCTATTTTGACAATCTGCCGGCGGGGAAGGTCGTGTCGCGGATCACCAACGACACCGAGTCAATACGAGAGCTGTACGTGTCGGTATTGGCCAACTTTTTCACCGGTTCAATTTACATGATCGGGGTGTTTGCCGCGCTTTTCGTGCTGGATGTCCGGTTGGCGGCAATCTGCCTGTTCATCGTGCCCGTGCTGGCGGTGTGGATGTACGTCTACCGGCTGTTCGCCAAGCGGTACAACCGTGTCATTCGCTCCACCCTCAGCGAAATCAACGCCATGATCAACGAATCGATCCAGGGCATTGCGGTGATTAAGGCGTTTCGCCGGGAAAAACAGACAGAGCGGGAGTTTGAGGAGCACAATACCCGCCACTTCACGTACCGCAGCAAGCTGCTCAGCTTAAACGCCCTGACCGGCCACAATCTAGTCGGGTTGATTCGGACGATCGCCTTTGTGGCGCTGATCTGGTATTTTGGCGGCGTCTCCATCTCCGGAGTGGAGGGAGCGATCTCGCTTGGCGTGCTGTATGCGTTTGTCGATTATCTGAACCGGCTGTTTCAGCCGATTGTCGGCATTGTGAATCAGCTGCCCAACCTGGAGACCGCGCTTGTCTCCGCAGAGCGGGTATTCGTCTTGCTGGATGAGAAGGGCGAAGATGTCTCGGACGACAGGATGGAGCGGTTCAAGGGGAAAGTGACCTTCGAGGACGTCTGGTTTGCCTACAAGGATGACGAGTACGTGCTCAAGGGCATTTCATTTGAGGCGATGCCGGGACAGACGGTGGCGCTGGTCGGACATACGGGGTCCGGGAAAAGCTCCATCCTGAACCTGCTTTTTCGTTTTTACGACGCTAGCCGCGGACGCATTGCCATCGACGATCGGGACATTTGCGAGATACCCCGTCAGACCCTGCGGGAGCACATGGGTATCGTACTGCAGGACCCGTTCCTGTTTACGGGAACGATCGCGTCCAACGTGTCGCTTGGTGATCCTGCCATCTCCCGGGAGCGGGTGGAACAGGTGCTGAGCGAGATTGGAGCGGATCGCCTGCTCAAGCATTTGCCCAACGGCATCGACGAGCCCGTAGTGGAAAAAGGCAGCACCCTGTCGGCGGGACAGCGGCAGCTCATCTCGTTTGCCCGCGCGCTTGCATTTGATCCCGCCATCCTGATCCTTGACGAAGCCACTTCCAACATTGACACGGAGACAGAAGCGATTATTCAAGAGGCGCTGGACGTGGTGAAACAGGGGCGGACGACGTTTATCATCGCCCATCGGCTGTCGACGATCAAACATGCCGATCTGATTCTCGTCCTGGACCGGGGCGAAATCGTGGAGCGGGGAGACCACGAGACGCTGATGAAGCTGGGCGGCCGCTATTATCACATGTATCAGCTGCAGCAGGGAGAGCGGGTGTCATTGGGCGAGAAGACAGGGACACTGTCTCCGGGCACAGTGTAAAAAAACCTCCTTTATCAGGAGGTTTCTTGATCGTTTCTTGTCTTAGTGCTCGATCAGGCTATCCAACGGCACTGTCCGTTCTTTCTCCGGCTCACCCAGGGGATAGATGCGGGCCGTTTCGTTTTGCTCATCGACATGTTGGATGTAGACGGGAATGCCGTCGCAGGTCACGTTTGCCATGACGGGGGAAGCGGCAATTTCTTTTGCCCGTTGTACGTTCATCGTTTGCCCTCCTTGTCGTTGTTTCCAGTGATATTGTGTGCTCGCGAAGTTATCCATATGCGGACGCAAACGAGATCACATGGTAGAATAGACGGAGCATCTCTTGGGTGAAAGCGGGACGAATCATTCACATTCGCTGTATTTGCCGTATTCGGAGGAGAACAAATCATGTATCAAACGCACACGCTCCAAGAAAAATTGCGTCAGTTCCTGTCCGTGCTGCTGCCGATTCTGGTCTCGCAGTTGGCCCTGTTTTCCATGACCTTTTTTGATACGATCATGTCCGGCCACGCCGGTCCCGTCGATCTGGCGGGCGTGGCGATCGGATCGAGCATCTGGGTCCCGATCCAGTCAGGGCTGACCGGCATCCTGCTGGCGGTGACGCCGATGGTGGCCCAACTGGTGGGGGCGATGCGGAAGGATCAGGTGCCGTTTACAGTCATACAGGCGCTCTATTTGTCCGTCGTGATCGGCGTCGCTGTCATCCTGTGCGGTGCGCTGGTTCTTGAGCCGATTTTGAACAGTATGAGCCTGGAGACGGACGTACGCGAGATTGCCAGGCGATACCTGATTGCGCTGTCGTTTGGCATCGTCCCCATGTTTGTCTACACGGTGCTGCGCTGTTTTATCGACGCGCTCGGCATGACGCGGGTGACGATGATCATTACGCTGATTTCCCTGCCAATCAACGTCGCGTTGAACTACCTGCTCATTTTCGGGAAGTTCGGTTTTCCCCGGCTCGGGGGCGTCGGTGCGGGGGTGGCATCGGCCATCACCTATTGGTGCATCACCCTGATCAGCTTGTACGTGGTGCATCGCGTTCAGCCGTTTACCGAATACAGGATGTTTTCGCGGATGTTCCGCGTGTCCTTGCCGGCGTGGAAAGAACTGCTCCGGCTGGGCGTGCCGATCGGCTTCTCGATCTTTTTCGAGGTGAGCATTTTTGCCGCCGTCACGCTGCTGATGAGCCAATTCAACACGGTCACGATCGCGGCGCACCAGGCGGCGATGAACTTCGCTTCGTTTATTTACATGGTGCCGCTGAGCATCTCCATGTCGCTCACGATCGTGGTCGGGTTTGAGGTGGGGGCCAAACGATTCCGGGACGCCCGCCAGTACAGCTTCCTGGGCATCGGCATCGCCCTGATGATGGCGAGTTTGTTCGCCGTCGGGCTGTTCCTGTTTAGCCAACAGGTGGCCGGTTTTTACACGACCGACCCGGACGTGCTTCAGCTTACACAGCATTTCTTGATGTACTCCATTTTGTTTCTCTTGTCGGACGCGGTGGCTGCACCGATCCAGGGCATTCTGCGCGGGTACAAGGACGTGACGGTCCCGTTCGTCGCCGCGCTTGTCTCCTACTGGGTGATTGGCCTGCCGCTGGGCTATCTCTTGGCCAACTACACCTCCCTGGCCGCGTTCGGGTATTGGATTGGCCTGATCGCCGGACTGGCCGCAGGCGCCGTGTTTTTGTTCGACCGGCTGCTCCTGATGCAGCGGCGGACGGTCAAATCCGACGCAGCTGCTTGAGCGGCTGCGGCAGTTCAACACAGCAAGAAGCCGTGACACGAAGCGCGTCACGGCTTTTTTCATCACAGGCCCGTCCTGCTTTCCACCCGGCCGCGGGCAAACTGCCTGGTCTGTGCGTAGAGATAGAGCAAAAAGATCAGCAGCAGGCCCCCCTGTGCTACGATTGCAGCGGATACGCTGGCGCCGAAGTAGACGATGACGTAGTAGATGCCGGAGCCGACCAGCATCAGGATGTTTTCGACGAAATTTTGGATCGCAATCGTCTGTCCTGTACCGACGACCTTTTTGCCTTCTTCCTGCAGCACGGTGTTCATCGGGACGATAAACACCCCGCCCATGAAGCCGACCATTAGCAGGAACAGGATGGCGATCGCCGTGACGTGAAACCAGGGGAACAGCAGAATCAACAGGAACATGCCGAATCCGTAGACAACTGAACGGTAGAACCGGTTCAGCGGGATCAGCCGGGGCGCGAGAAAAGCGCCAAAGATGATCCCGATCGAAGTGGTGGCCAGGATCAGCGAGACGGAAAAGCTCTCCGGATGGATGCCGAGCGCGGCGGGAATCCAGGCCAGCACCGCGACCCGCAGCACGGCTGAGATCATCCAGAACGCGCCGGTGCCGATCAGGGAGAAGCTGGTCTTAGGCCGTCCCATCAACTGACGAAAGTTGTGGAAGAACCGCCGCGCCTCCGTGCCGTAGCGAATCCGGGGATTGCCGTGGAGGCGCGGGATGAAAAACGTCAGCGCCACGGAACAGACGTACAGGACCATGCAGATCAGCGAGGAGATCAATGGGGGCGTCATTGAGGCGATCGCCCCTCCGCCGCCAATCCCGGTCAATATGGCGAAGATCGTGTACGCTTCGATTCGTGCGTTGGCGCGAAACAGCTCGTCTTCGCTATGCGTCAGCTCCGGCAGAATCCCGTACTTGGCCGGAGAGTAGACGACAGCGCCCACCCCGACCGTGAAGTAGCTGAGCATCAGCATCAGGATGCTGGCGTGGTCGGTCACCAGCAAGAGCAGGACGCCGAACGCCTTGATCAGGTTGCCGATCACCAGCACCACTGATTTGGGGTGCTTGTCGGCAAACGGTCCGACGACCGGGGCGAGGACGATGTACGGCAGGAAAAACGACATCGAGACAAGTGCGAGCATCGCGGGAGAAAAGCCGTTCTCCCGCAGCAGACTGGCGATCACGAACAAAATCATGTTGTCGGCAAATGCGGACAAAAACTGTGTGAAATACAGGGCTTGAAGCGGCTGCCATCTCGTCTTCACGACGCGTTCCTCCCTTGTTCGGCAAACTGTTTCAGCGTGACGTAATCGGTTTTGCCGCTGCCCAGAAGCGGCAGCTGCTTGATGACTTGCACGGCGGATGGCAGCAGCAGGGGAGAGAACTGCCTCTCCGCCAGGTACGCTCGCAGCCGGTCCATGCGCACGGATTCGTCCGTCGTGTACAGCACGATTCTTTCGCCCCTGCGCGGGTCGCTGACGGCAATGGCGGCCAGTTCGGAGTGGCCGAAACACTGGGCGGCCAATTCTTCCACCAGATTGAGCGAGACCATCTCGCCGGCGATTTTGGCGAAGCGCTTCAACCGCGACTGGATCGTGAGAAAGCCGTCGGCATCCTGTTCCACCAGATCGCCTGTCGGGTACCACTCGTCTGCCGGGACGAAGCCCTTGCCGTGGATCAGGTACCCTTTCATCACATTGGGCCCTTTGACCAGCAGATGACCGCCGCGGGCGATGCCCTCCACCGGCTCCAGACGGGATTGGATGCCAGGCAGCAGCCGTCCGACGGTGCCCGGCCTGTTGGCCAGCGGCGTATTGAGCGACAGGATCGGAGACGTCTCCGTCGCGCCGTAGCCTTCAAAAATCCGCACTCCGAATTTCTCCATCCACAATTGCCGTACATCCGGTTTCAGCTTCTCCGCACCGGCAAAGACGTAGCGGAGCGAATAGAAGTTGTAGGGATGGGCGGCTTTGCCGTACCCGGCCAGGAAGGTGGAAGTGCCGAACAGGATCGTCGCATTCTGGTCGTAGCACAGTTCGGAGATCACCTTGTAATGCAGCGGGCTGGGGTACAGGAAGACGGGGACCCCGGCGACGACAGGCAGCAGGGTGCCCGCTGTCAGCCCAAAGCTGTGAAACATCGGCAGCGCGTTGAAAATCTTGTCGCGGGCGGTGATGTCGATCACGCTGGTCACCTGTTTGATATTGGCGTACACATTGGTGTGTGTCAGGACAACGCCTTTCGGTTTGCTTTCGCTGCCGGAGGTGAACAGGATCAGTTCGTTGGCGCCTGCCTGCGACCGCTGGCGGGTCAGGTAGCGGTAAAGGGCAGTGAGCTTGTTGCCGGTGGTCGCGGAGGCTTTCACATCCTCCAGGTAGATGATCGCGACGCGCTCGGAAAGGCCCTGGATCAAATGCTCCAGTTTCCCTTTTTCGATAAACACGCGGGAGGTCAGGACGGTGTCGATGCCTGCCGTCTCGCAGCAGTCTACAAGCGACCGGATGCCGAGCGAGAAGTTCAGGATGGCGGGAGTGATCCCGACCCGGAACAGGGAGAGCAGGGTGACCAGATGACCGACCGAGTTGGGCAGGAGCACGCCGACGGACTGTTTGCCGGCCAGGAGCGTCTTCCACTTGTCGCCGAGCAGGTAGCTGGCGACCAGCAAGGTGCGATAGCTGACGGAGGTGGTCAGATCCTTGGCGATCACCTGCCGGGCACCGTGGATGCGGGATGCCTCCAGCGCCTCGTCGAACAGGTTGATGTCCTGCTTCATCCGCGCCTGGAACAGCTCAGTCTGCAGCGTGCGCAGGATAAAGTCACTGGCCGCTGCCTTTTGCTCGCGCATCGATTCGTGTTCGTTTTTTTGCAAGGTGAACGGCGTGCCGACAGTAATGGTCACTTTTGGGAACCAGGCGATCCGCACTTTGCCTTTCAGATAGGAGAAGACCGACCGTTCCAGCCCCTGGATGATGACGGGATAGACGGGAGCACCGGTGCGCATGGCCAGGTAGCCGACGCCGCTGTAGATTTTCATCAGGCCGCCGGTGGTGGTAATCCGACCTTCGGGGAAAATCACCAGCGATTCCCCGTTTTTGAGCACCCGCAGCATGTGACGGATCGAGTAGGGATTAAGCGGGTCGACTGTGACATGCTTGCGGAATCGGAGGAAAAATGAGAATCTTTTGGCAATTTCTGTGTTAGCGACAAATGTGGTGCTGGACGGCAAGACAAAGGCCAGCAGAACCGCGTCCAGGAGCGAGACGTGGTTGGGGATGATAATGCAAGGCCGCGAGACGTCCAGTTTGTCGAGGCCCCGGAAGCGGGGGCGGAACCAGAGAACCAGGATCCACTTGACCAAATGATACATGAGTGCCATTTCGGACCACACCTTTACGAAAAAATAAGTGCTGTTAGCTTTCATTCTAAGGAGTGGCCCCGGCAAAAAAAGTACCAACTTTCATTGGTACCTGGTCATAACACCTGCTGGGACATTGTGGAAACGCCTCAGATCATCTTTTTCTGTTTCGCTTTGGCGGCCGCTTCCTTGCTGGTTTTGACGCCCATTTTTTTTAAAATGCGGTTGATGTGATTTTTGATCGTCCGTCTGGTAATGTGCAGGGTTTGTTCAATCTGGGACTGGGTGCGGCCCTGGTCGATCAGCCGCAGGATGTCTTTCTCCGCCGGGGAGAGCAGCTTTTGGGCCTCATCCTGTTTCAAGCGCAGAAACTCGCTGCGCAATGCGGCGGCAGCGGTGGGGTGGATCGCCGATTGGCGGTGGTGGGCCGCCCGGATGGCATCGGGGATCTCGTCAAAGTTTGCCTTGCTGATGTAATTGACGGCTCCTGCGGAAAAGGACTCCACAATCACGTCCTGCGCCGTCAGGGACGTCAGCATGATGATGCAGCAGTCTTCCCGCATGTCGGCGAAGGCAAGTGCGGTGTCGATGCCGTCGAGATTGTTGTCGCTCAAATTGATGTCCATCAGGACCACGTCGGCTTCGCAGTTTTTAAAGTGCTCGATCGCCTCTTCCCTGGACCCGGCTTCGCCGACGACAGTGATGTCGTCCTGCCGGTTGAGATAATCAGCCAGGCCTGTTCGCCAGGCCGGGTCGTCTTCCACGAGAAACACGCGAATTTTTTCCATGGTTGTTTACCCCCTAGTGAGCCTCCGCTCTTCCGGCTCGCGCGACACGTCTGCGCGGGAAGAACAAAAACACGGTCGTACCTTGGTCCTTGACGCTGTATATCTCCATCATGCCCTGGTGCTTCTGCATTACGTTGTAGCAGTAGGACAGCCCCAGGCCGAAGTTTTGTCCGGTCTTCTTGGTGGAAAAAAACGGGTCAAACACGTAGGGCAGGTGCTCCTGGGCAATTCCCACGCCCGTGTCGGCCACCGCGATGACCAAATGTTTGTTGGACAAGAACAATTGCAGCGTGAGTGTGCCGCCCGCTTTCATCGCCTCCAGGGCATTCATGCAGAGGTTGGTGAGAATCTCCCGAAGCTGTACGCGATCACAAGTGAGCCGCAGTGTTTCGTCCAGCTCGGTGACGATCTGGACGTGCTGCTCGTCGGCACCAGGCTTTAGCGTGTGCAGCACCTGGGCAATCACTTCGCTGGGGTTCACCGTTTCCTCGCGCAGCACGATGTCCTGCAGTTGTCCCTGAATCCGGTTGGCCATATTTAATATATGCTGGGCCGATTGGGACAAAATCCGCGCGTCTTCCATCAGAGCCGGCTGGTTGGTCTCGGCGGCGCGGGTTTGGATCCGGTCGGCGTAGAGCAGAATTTTGCCCACTTCGTTCTTGATCGTGTGGTTGACGATCTGCGCCCCGGAGGTCATCGCCCGCAGCGTGCTGTCCAGGCGGCGCTTCTCCACGCGCAGTTTCACGCCGAGAAATCCATACTTTACGCTGATGAACAGTATCAGAAAAAACTGAATTCCAACGACCAGGGTGTTGTACCGCCAGGCGTCGTACAGGTTTTGCGTCCGCATCACGTAGATCAGGATGAACACGAGCAGCAGGGGAATGATGACGAGTATGTTGGTAAACAGACGGCTCTTTTTGACGAGCGGGTCTTTTTCCTTTAGGTACAGCAGCACGAGCATCAGACTCGCTGCGATGAAATAGGGAAAGACCCAGGCGACCATGATCCAGTAGTTAAACGCCAGCACCGGGTAGATCGGCGTGATCGCCCACATGACCAGCGGGGGCACGAGGGCGGCGTACTGAATCAGCCGCTTCGTCTTGCGCGTGAACCAATCACCGGAGTGGACGGCAAACATGAGGTACGTGTACGGCAGCCCCACCTGACAGAGAAAGGAGGCACTTCGGCTGGTGAACAGCAGCAAAGCTGCCAGTGCCGGATAGCGGGCCGCATAGTCCTGCAACAGGGGAAACAGCGTCTCGTCGATCACGGAGGAGAAAAAGCCGCCTCCCCCGACAAACGCTGTAGCGCTCCCCCAGCGGGCGTAAGTGCTTTTCGGATCGGTGAAGAGGACAAATAACCCGAAGGCCCAGATGGCAAACAAAATCAAGATCATCATTGCGAAAGTCTCCTGTCATTCGTCTATGCTTATTATACTGTAATGAAGTAGCGGGGGAGACGGAAGATTTCGGGCAGGCATGAAAGAGTAGAAACATGTGAAAAGGGGCGCGTTGGACATCATATACTGTGCATATTCCATAAAGGAGGAAGCGGCATGGCGTACAGAATCGAAAGGGATACCCTGGGAGAAATGAGAGTGCCTGCGGACAAACTGTGGGGGGCGCAGACGCAGCGCAGTTACCAGAACTTCCGAATCGGCACGGAACGGATGCCCCGGGAAATAATTCGGATGTTGGCCGTCTTGAAGAAAAGCGCTGCTTTGGTCAATCAGCGGCTGGGCAAACTGGACATCGAAAAGGCGAAGGCCATCGCGGCGGCGGCCGATGAGGTGCTGCAGGGGAGATGGGACGAGCATTTTCCCCTGGTGGTGTGGCAGACCGGCAGCGGCACGCAGTCCAACATGAACGTAAACGAAGTGATTGCCAACCGGGCCAACCAGCTGCTGGAGCAGCAGGGAAGTGCACTGCGGGTCCATCCCAATGACGATGTCAACATGTCGCAAAGCTCCAATGACACGTTTCCGACGGCGATGCACGTCGCCGCGCTGATTGCTGTCGAAGACCAGGTGCTGCCCGCCCTGGCCGCCCTTAAGGAAACGCTGCGCCAAAAGAGCGAGGCGTACCGGGACGTGATCAAGATTGGCCGCACCCATCTGCAGGATGCTACTCCGCTGACGTTGGGACAGGAGATCAGCGGCTGGCACCGCATGCTGGAAAAAAGCGAACGGATGATCACGGAGAGCGCGGAGTACCTCCGGGAGCTGGCGATCGGCGGTACGGCCGTCGGCACCGGCATCAACGCTCATCCCAGGTTCGGCGAAATGGTGGCGGAAGAGATCAGCAGGCTGACGGGGAAGCGATTTGTCTCTGCGGTCAACAAGTTCCACGCCTTGACCAGCCACGATGAGCTGGTTCATGTCCACGGCGCATTCAAGGCACTTGCCGCCGATTTGATGAAAATTGCCAATGACGTCAGATGGCTGGCCAGCGGTCCGCGCTCCGGCATCGGCGAGATCACGATTCCGGCCAATGAGCCGGGCAGTTCCATCATGCCCGGCAAGGTGAATCCGACGCAGAGCGAAGCGCTCACGATGGTCGTTTGCCAGGTGATGGGCAACGATGCGGCGATAGGGTTTGCCGCCAGCCAGGGGAACTTTGAACTGAACGTGTTCAAGCCGATGATCATATACAATTTCCTGCAATCGGCCCGGCTGCTGGCTGACGCCATGCGTTCGTTTTGCGACAACTGTGCAGTCGGCATCAAACCGAACCGGCCGGTGATCGAACGGAATCTGGAACGCTCGCTCATGCTGGTCACCGCGCTGAATCCGCACATCGGCTACGAAAAGGCGGCGACAATCGCAAAGCTGGCTCATCAGGAAGGGATCACGCTGCGGGAGGCGGCGGTTAAAAGCGGGCTGTTGTCGGCGGAGGAGTTCGACCGGATCGTTCGGCCGGAGAACATGATTCATCCGAAAGAATAGCAAGCAGGGGGCATTCCAGGTGCCCCCTTCGTTACGCCTTTTGAAACTCGACGATCACTTTGAACAGATCGCCGTCCAGCTCGATGGCCAGCCGCCCTCCCTGCAGTTCCATGATGCTTTTGGCGATGGCCAGTCCCAGACCGGAGCCCTCCGTGTGGCGCGATTGGTCGCCTCGTTTGAAGCGTTCAAACAGTTCGTCCGGGTCAAAATCAATCTCGTAGGCGGAGATGTTTTTCATCGTCAGCACGACGCTGTTCTCCTGTTCGGTCAGCGAAATGTAGACCCTGGTGTGGGGCAGCGCGTACTTCAGGACGTTGGTGATGAGATTTTCAAAGACTCGCCAGGTTTTTTTCCCGTCGGCCAGCGCGTGGATGTGCGGCTTTTCCGTCTGGACCCGGAACGTCAACGAGGATTCGGTAATGGCATCGTTAAACTCCGCCAGGGCCTGATTGAGCAGGGCAGCCACATTGACGCGCTCCATATGCAGCTCGACGGACCCGCTTGCCATTTTGGATGCTTCAAAGAGGTCGTCGATCAGCACCTTCAGCCTGTGGGTTTTGCGTTCCAGCACATCGATGTAGCTGCTGACCTCTTCCGGCGACAGATCGGGGCGTTTCAGCAGATTCACGTAGTTGATGATGGAAGTGAGCGGCGTTTTCAAATCGTGCGAAACGTTGCTGATCAGCTCCGTTTTGAGGCGCTCGCTCTTCATCTGACTTTCCAGGGCGTGGCGCAGTCCCAGCTTGATGTTGTTCAGGCAGCGGGCCAGATGGGCGAGATTCCCTTTGCCGCGCTCTGCGATGAGAGAATCCAGATTGCCGGCGGCCATTTCGTCCGCTCCCCGGAGAATGTTGTTCAGCAGGGCGACCCGGCTGAGGATGTACGGCAGCACGAATAGAAGGCACAGCAGCGTACAGCTTGCCCCCATCAAAAACAGCCGCTTCGATCCATAATAAAGGCTAGTCAGAACAAAACCCATGCCCGTCCCCAGGCCGATCGTCAGCACAAAGATGAGGCTGGCCTTGAAAAATACGGATCGATTGGCGAAGCTCTCAGCCAGTAGCGTGCGGAATTTGCGATACAAGCTGGACTCCCACTGCTGCCGAATGAGCGTGTGGTCGTTGATTAAACGCCATGCCTCGCTTGCGTTGATCCCCAGATAGGCGATGCATGCCGCCGTAAAGGAAAGCGTTGTCACATGTTTCAGGCCGATGGGAAAATAGAAGAACGATTCGTCCCTGACCCAGCTCAGTGTGACCAGCCCGACCGTGAGAACTGTCGCAACTCTTGCATCGAGGGGAACCCGCCGCAACAAGGAGGCGCATCTGTCGACAAGCGGGAAATCCCACGGACTGCGCTTCCGCAGATAAACGAAGAGTCCAACTGCCGCGATAACACTTACGACCAACAGGATACATTCGTTCAGCAGTCGCTCCCGTATGCCGAGCGCATAGGTGTAATCGTCTTGAAAACGTGAGTACCCCGCGGCTGCCTGGGGGATAATGAAATACCCTTCGAGATTGTTGGTGAGAAAGAATTCATTCGCCTGCTGTATCGACCAATTTTTCGGCGAAGCCAGCGGGAAATGAATCGAGTAAGCCGCCTTTTTTTGCAGGTCCCGGATGATGTTGAGGTCGGAGGAATGGTTGGTGTAGACTTTGCCCGTATTCCGATCCTTGATGTAGTATTTGATCGTGTCGCCTTGTGCGGCCAACGCGTTTTTCGCCTGTTCATATGCTCGATCCCGGGCCACTTCCCATGACTTGATCTGCTCATCCATCTGCTGTTGAAGTTCCTGCTTCACTCGGGCCAGTTCCTGATCGCGCGCCTGCGCGAGTCTGCCGGCTTCGGCGTGATTGCCGCTGCGCTCTGCCTCCATGATGTCGGCTGCATATCGTTCTGCAATTTCCGCTTCTTTCTCCCGGAGATCGGCCGCAAACGTCTCGCGGATTTGCTCCGGCGTTTTGGTGCCCGCCTCTTCCGTTTCGATCAGATAGGGATCATTCTTCTCCTTGAAATGAACCATGATGGCCAGGTGAACGACCTCCGCCAGTTCCTGGTGAAAAGACGGGCTGCGAAAGTAGTAATCCTTGTCCAGGTATTCGCGGTGCCGAATCACATCTGCGGTCGCCAGCAAGGCCAGAGCCGACAGGTGGACAAGCAGGACCAGCGCGATGACCGGCCCGTATTTATTTTTCAATCTTGTAGCCAATGCCCCACACCACCTTGAGATATTGAGGTTCTTTCGGGTTGATCTCGATTTTTTCGCGAATTCTTCTCACGTGCACGGCTACCGTGTTATCCGCGTTCAGGCACGGCTCCTTCCACACTTTTTCGTAAATCTCTTCGATCGAAAAGACCCTGCCCCGATTCTCCATCAATAGCTCCAAAATCTTGTATTCCGTAGGGGTGAGCCTTGTTTCCTCGCCGTCCACGTACACGGTTTTTTCCCGCTTGTTCAAGACGAGTCCCCGCACCCGGATTTCATCTTCACTGGCGATGTAGTTGCCCAGTTGGGTGTAACGCCTCAACTGCGATTTCACCCGGGCGACAAGCTCCAGCGGATTGAACGGTTTGGTCACGTAATCGTCGGCACCGACGGTCAGCCCCAGAATCTTGTCGGTGTCTTCCGATTTGGCCGACAGCATGATGATCGGGATGTTTTTGCTCTCCCGAATGGCAAACGTCGTTTTGATCCCGTCCATCTCCGGCATCATGATGTCCAGGATGATCAGATGAACCTCTTCCTGCTCCAAAACCGCCAGGGCCTCCTGCCCGTTTCCTGCTTTCAGCACACGGATGTCTTCGTTTTTCAGATAGATTTCGATTGCGTCCCGGATTTCCGCTTCGTCGTCCACGACCAGGACATTGTACGTTGGCATGATCATCACCCGTCTTGCTTGGTTAAATGTGTCGTGTACCTGAGCCCCTTCTATCTTACCGAGAATGTTTTACAAATCACCTTGGGAAATCCTTACAAAATTCTTACGAAATGGTCCCGACCTTCCGCGTCGGCGGGGAGGCTGGCCTTCATTTTTCAATTTGTGTTAATCTTTTCGCATATTTTAACACGGAAAAAAGTAACAAAACATGTAGGGAGGGGAGAGCCCCTGCTTGACAGCCCGCAAAGCAAGATCGACAAGAGAAACTGACAAAACGGCTACAAGGGAGGAGAACGACAATGAAAAAATGGAAAAGCATGCTGATTGCAGGAACAGTGGCGGTTTCCCTGGCGGGAACGGGCTTGGCCGCTTATGTGACCGCCGCAGGTGCCCAACAGGCCCAACCGGCGGCGACCGTCGCGGATAGCGCCGCAAAGCAGGAAGCCAAGAAAAAATTCGAATCCCGGCTGGATGAAATCATCGCGAGAGGGTACATCCGCATCGGAACCACCGGAGATTACAAGCCGTTTACATATCTCAACCCGAAAACAGGCCAATACGAAGGGTACGACATCGACGCGATGAAAGAGTTCGCCAAAAGCCTGGGCGTGGAAGCCCGCTTTGTGCAAACTTCCTGGCCGACACTGATGAACGATCTGCTCGCCGACAAGTTTGACATTGCCGTGGGCGGCGTGACCCGCAACACCGACAGACAGAAAACTGCCCACTTGAGCGAGGGGTACGTGCAGTTCGGCAAAGTGCCGCTCATCCGCGCGGAAGACAAGGACAAGTACAAAACCATCGAGGACATCAACAAACCGAACGTCCGCATCGGCGTCAACCCGGGTGGAACCAACGAAAGTTTCGTGCGTGAATATCTGCCGAATGCAAATGTAACCGTGGTGCAAAACAACCTCGACATCCCGGGTCTGGTGGCCAACGGCACCTACGACGTCATGATCACCGACACCTTTGAAGCGATTGTGTACGCGAAAAACGATCCGCGTCTGTACGCCGCCCGCGTGAACGATCCGTTCACCAAAAGCGAAAAAGCTTACATGATCCGGCGCGGCGACTTCATCTTCGCCAGCTACCTGGACGTATGGCTCGACGAAATGAAGCTGCAGGGCAAATTTGACGAGCTGTACAAAAAATGGGTCGAGTAGCACCCGGCTCCCATTACCATGACACGAAGAAAAGAGGGCATGTTCCATCGCGAGGAACATGCCCACTTTTGTATGAAAAAACGGCCCGGATGATCGTGCCATCCGGGCCGTTTCTTTATCACATGCCTAGGGTTATTGTTTTTTACCCACCAGCACCGCGATATCGACGGTCACATAGGAAATGCCTGCATGAAGCGCCTTTTCCAGATTTTCTTCCGCCGTGCCCCAGGAGAGGGGCGTCATGTGAATCAGGTGCGTCAGGCTTGTTTGATCCAGCCGTTTGCCGCAGCGAATGTGAAAGGTCTGAACCAGGGGGAAGTGCGACCGGAAATGGCTGACCACATGGTCGTTGGAATAGGCATGCCGGTCTGTCTGCTCGTAGAACAGCGCTCGCAATTCCTGGAGGTAGTCGGGGCCGGGAACCACCTTGATCAGGAGACCGTCATCGCGAAGCATCCGGGTAAATTCCGTATAGTTGGACGGGGAGAGGATGTTCAGGATGACGTCGAACTGCTTGTCCGCGAAGGGACTACGCGCCAGATCGGCCACGCACCAGATCAGGCCGGGATACTCCTTCGCAGCGAGATGTATCCCGTCTTTGGAAAGATCCATGCCGACCCCCACGATCGCTCGTTCCGCCGTCATACCCAGGCTTGTTGTCAAACCAGCCAGGTGGGAGCCTTCCCCGCACCCGACGTCCAGTATGCGGAGGGTGCGGGTGTCTTTGGTTTCACGGCTGACGATGTCCCGGATCTGCTCGATTACTTCGTCAAAGAAACCGTTTCGGCACATCGCCTGTCTGGATTCGAACACTGCTTTGCCGTATTTCGACGGTCTTGCCGTTCGTGACAGCAAGTGAATATATCCGTGTTTGGAGAGGTCAAAGCAGTGACGGTTCGTACAGATCAAACTGTTGGACTCGTTCATATTCATGCCGGCGCTGCACAGGGGACACCTGAACATCTCACTGTGCTGCCGAAAGAGGCGGGCGGCCCGCTCGATTTTTTTCATGTGGTCCACCCCGCTTTAGGTACCCTCGGCCAGCGGTGCGGGTCCACATAATGTCGCATGGCATCATACGTGAGGGCCCACTGCGTTTCATTCAACGAGCAGATCGGCTCGTTCCGATCGATTCCCAGATTTCTCGTCAAACGCGTGATTTGGGGAACCGTGAATATGCCGCTCAAGGCCTCGCGCACGGGCATGTACGGAGAGCGCAGGGCATGCAGGGCCAGCCCCATAAAGCGGCGATGTTCCCCGATCGCCACAGGCGGCCTGCTTTTTCTGCTGATCAGCAAAATGGCCGCATTCACCCGAGGCGGAGGTGAAAAATGAACGGAAGAAACGGTTTGCACGAAGGTGATATCAAACCACATGCGCCAACCCAGAATCCGCGGGTTGGTGATCGGATCAGCCGTAAACCGGCGAGCCGCCCCGTATTCGACGATCAGCACGGCACGTTGGAACGGCATTGCCGGCTGATCCATCAGTTTTCCGAGAATGGGAGTCGTAATGGAAAAGGGAATGTTGGAAACCACCACGAACGGCTCCCTGGGCAGCGTACACTTCAGCACATCGTTTTCAATGATCCGTATATGGTCGGCTTCACCGCATTTCTTCCGCAGCTTTTCTGCGAATGCCGGGTCGTTCTCAATTGCCAGTACCCGCAACCCTTCTTGTGCCAGCGGCATCGTAATGGCACCGGTTCCGGCGCCGATGTCCAGCACAAGGGAGTGCGGCTTGGTTTCAGCGAGCTGGATCATGCGGCGAACCAGTCGCTTGCTGCAAATCAAATGTTGGCCGGAACTGTTGGGACCGTATTTGCCTGTCCCTTGCGTTCCTCGGTTCCCGTTTTTTTGCGATATTCGGCTGTTTTTGGACACAAAAAAGCACCTCATTCATTCGTAATCGGGAATGAATAAAGGTACAGCACAAATAAACCCGACCCATTGTCAAATGTTGGCCGAGCCTACATGTTCTGTACCTTCCATTACCGAATCCGAATGAAATAGATGCCTGTGTAACGCAACATGTATGAGTGTCCTCCATCTTGGTTTTATCAGCCGCCAGGACAATTTGATTATACCAGTGCACGGGTGTGCCGTTCAATCGTTGCCCGATTTTTCCGATACGGGCGGTGTCGGGATAGAGGGCCGTTTTGATCTCGTCACCGGGAACGGATGCTCGGATGATCGGGGAGTGAGACAGTTGCAAACAGCAGTCTGTGCCTACCGTCTGCGAGCTGCGGCAGTGTGGTCAGGGGGAAGCGCCACGGGAATCGCAACGCTCCCCGCTTTTCGTTGGGCCTGGTCAGTTTTGACTGTACCCGTTTGCCCGGAATTCAGCCCTGCGTAAAAACTGGACGGCCCGGTCAGGGAAGTCGGTAAAGACGCCGTCGACATCGGCAGTAAAGTAGAACAGGTCGAGCAGTTCTTCAAAGCTGGCCGCAAAGGCGGGGATTTGCCCGTCGTCCAGGCGGAACGTGTAGGGATGCACCTCCAGTCCGGCGGCGTGGGCTTCTTTGACCAGATTGGTGATGTTCAGGCGATCCCTCGTTGAATCTTCCCGGATGACCATCGGCCACCACGGCCCGACGCCGTCCGCGTACTCGGCGATCTTCTTCATTGCCCCTGGTTGAAACATCCAGTCGTAATCATAAGGGACGGCCTTGCCGTTTTGATAAACCATCGTTTCGTTCCAGTCGTTCACGGCCATCAACTGCACCAGCTTTACGTCCATCTGCAGCTTGGGGAGGAGTTCGTCGTGAATGCGCTTGGTTTCATTCGGGTCAAAACACTGCACGTAGACCTTGTCGTCGCGGCTGTCGTATCCGTACGATTTCAGCACCTTCAGCACGGCGAGACTGATGTCCTTGCCTTCATGCCGGTGGAACCACGGGGCTTTGATTTCCGGGTAAATACCGACGTTTCTGCCCGTGCTCTTGTTCAATCCCTGGATCAGCTCGATTTCTTCTTCCAGCGTACTGATCTGAAACGAGGATTTCCACATCGGAAAGCGCCCTTCGTAATTGGGAACCTGTGCACCGTTTTTGAGGTCGAAGCCTTCCGTCACACGCAGACGCTTGATTTCGTCCAGCGTAAAATCAATGACGTAATACCGTCCGTCCGCCCGCTTTCTGTCCGGATAGACCTCAGCCACGTTGGTCACCCTGTCCAGATAGTGGTCGTGCAGGATGACGAGCCTGTCATCCTTTGTCATGACGACGTCCTGTTCGATGTAATCAGCCCCCATGGCATATGCCATCGCCTTCGCTTCCAGCGTGTGCTCCGGCAGATAGCCGCTGGCGCCGCGATGGGCGATCACCAGCTTTTGTTCCTGGGCATGGCTGGTGCTGGTGTACCCCAGTCCGCAGCTCAACGTAAGAAGCAGCACGAGAGACGACAATACCTTTTTCATTCGCATTCCCCCTGTTTCAGTGTGTTGCCGGCAGCGGAGCATAAAAAAGATTCACATACTCCAACAAGCGTTTGACACGCAAGGGAATATTGTGAATCTCCGTCATCTCCGCCACAAATATTCAAAATATTTTGTTATTTAAAATATACAGGCGTAACCCCATGTTGTCAACCAGAAAATGCCAAGTCAGACTATTAACTTTTGTCAACAACTTAATGGACAAATGCCCACTTTCATTTTGTTGAGACCGGAATGTAAACGCTTTATATTTGTATTAGGAGTCGTACAATTAAATTTTGTCAACAATATAGAGAAAAAAGAAGGGGGATGCAGCAAGATGGAGAGCGGACTTCGCGTCTCTGTGCAGAAGTTTGGGCGTTTTTTAAGCGGCATGGTCATGCCCAACATTGGCGCGTTTATCGCCTGGGGCTTGATTACGGCGCTGTTTATTCCGACGGGCTGGCTGCCCAATGAACATATGGCCAAACTGGTTGGCCCGATGATTACCTATCTGCTGCCGCTGTTGATCGGTTACACGGGCGGCAAGATGATTCACGACGTGCGCGGTGGCGTCGTTGGTGCGGTCGCTACCATGGGTGTCGTCGTGGGTGCCGACATCCCGATGTTTCTGGGTGCCATGATCATGGGGCCGCTTGGCGGCTGGGTCATGAAAAAGCTGGACCAGTTGATCGAAGGGAAAGTGCGCTCCGGCTTTGAGATGCTGGTCAACAACTTCTCTGCCGGTATCGTCGGCGGGTTGTTGACACTGCTGGCGTTCAACGCGATCGGGCCGGTCGTGGCCAGCTTGAGCAAAGCGCTTGCTTCCGGCGTACAAGCGATTGTGGATGCCGGACTGCTGCCCTTGGCCAGCATCCTGATCGAACCGGCCAAGATCCTGTTCCTGAACAACGCGATTAACCACGGCATTCTCAGCCCGATCGGACTGGATCAGGCGGCGAAGGCCGGACAGTCGATTTTCTTCCTGCTGGAGACCAACCCGGGACCGGGGCTTGGCATCCTGCTGGCCTACTGGCTGGTGGGCAGGGGCACGGCGAAACAATCGGCACCCGGTGCGGCGATCATCCACTTCCTGGGCGGCATTCACGAGATTTACTTCCCGTACATCCTGATGAATCCACGCCTGCTGCTGGCCGTCATCGGCGGCGGAATGACCGGAGTCTTTACCTTTACACTGTTAAATGCGGGCCTTGTGGCGCCGCCATCGCCGGGCAGCGTATTCGCCCTGAGCGCCATGGCACCCAAGGGCGGGCTGCTGCCGGTCCTGACCGGGGTCGTCGCGGCAACCGTCGTCTCCTTCCTCATCGCAGCGTTCCTGCTGAAAATGGGCGGGCAAGCTGAGAGTGAAGAAGAGCTGGAAAAAGCGACGGAAAAAATGCATCAGCTCAAAGGCAAAAAGCAAGAGGAAGCTCAAGCCGACACGGCGGTGGCGGAGAAAAAAGAAATCAAGAAAGTCGTCTTTTCCTGCGATGCCGGCATGGGTTCCAGCGCGATGGGGGCAGCGTCCCTGCGCAAGAAGTTCAAAGATGCAGGCATCGACATCACCGTCATCAATACGGCGATCAACGACATCCCGGACGACGCAGACATTGTCATCACGCACAAATCGCTGACGGAACGGGCCAAGTTGAAGGCACCAAATGCAGAACACATTTCCATCGACAACTTCCTGAACAGTCCGGAGTACGAGAAATTGGTCAAACGTTTAGGGTAAACGGAATCAACGCTAGTGCAAACTAGCGTTTTCCGGCTTTTTACAAAAGGGGATGGAACGATGAGTGTTTCCTCGAGACAACGGACGATCCTCGAGATGCTGCTGCAGGGCGGACCGGGGCTCACCGTGGGCGCGATCGCCGAGCGGATCGGGGTCAGCGCCCGGACGATCCACCGGGAACTGGACGCTCTGGAAGAGACGGTCCGCGAGCACGGCCTGCAGCTGGTGAGGAAGTCGGGGTTGGGCGTGGAGCTGCAAGGTTCGCCGGAGCAAAAGGAAGCGCTGCGCCTGGCGCTGTTTGACCTGACGACGACCGAGTACACCGCGGAAGAGCGGAAAGTGATCATTTTGTGCACGCTGCTGGAGGCGACAGAGCCGGTCAAGCTGATCTCGCTGGCGCTCGACCTGAAAGTGACGACGGCCACGATCAGTCATGATCTGGACGATCTGGAGGACGTGCTGGACAAATACGGTCTGTCGCTGGTGCGCAAGCGGGGCTATGGCGTGGAAATCCGAGGCTCCGAGTCGGCCAAGCGGCAGGCGATCAGCCGGCTGATCCTGGACCATTTGAATGAACACGAACTGATCGGGCTGATCAAGGAAAACATCCAGAACAAATCGCTGCGCGACATCGACTCCATCTCGGAGCGCCTGTTGGGGCTCGTCGACAAGGAAAAGCTGATCAAGGTGGAAAACGCCTTGAAGCGCCTGGATGACGACCTGCCGTACCCACTGGCGGACAGCGCCTACATCGGTCTGGTGATTCACCTCGCGCTCGCCGTCGAGCGGATCGAAAAGGGAGAGAACATCCACTTTGACGAACACACCTTGCACGAATTGCAGGGCACGCCGGAGTATGAGGCAGCGCAGAGAATCATGGAGCGGATGACGCACATCTTCCAGATGGACATTCCTGCCGCAGAAATCGGGTACATCACCATGCATCTGAGGGGAGCCAAACTGCGCAGCTCCCATGAGGACATCTACTGGCCGGGAAATGTGGAGCTGATGGCCAAGACACAGCGGTTTATCCGGCTCTGCGAAGATCGGCTCCAGATTCCTCTGCGGTATGACTCCTCCCTGTTTCACGGTCTGCTTACGCACATGGAGCCGGCGCTGTACCGGCTCAAGCGCCAGATGGAAATCCGCAATCCGATACTGGAGCAGATCCGGGACAATTACCCGGAATTGTTCCAGGTTGTCCGGGAGGCAGTCTCGAAGGTGTTTCCCGAGCTGCATGTGCCGGATGAAGAGATCGGCTACCTGGTGATGCACATTGGCGCGGCCGTGGAACGGACGTCACAGACGCATCGGCGCTATCGGGCGCTGGTCGTCTGCTCCAGCGGGATCGGCTCTTCCAAGATTCTGGCCACCCGGATCAAAAAAGAGATTCCGGAGATCGTCAGCCTGCAGAATCTTTCGTTGTTCGAGGTGGGGCGCATCCCCAAAAGTGAATATGACGTCATCATTTCCACCATCCCCTTGCCGATGGACCCAAGCGAGTACGTGGTGGTCAGCCCGCTGCTGCCAAAGGAGGACATCCAGAAGATCGCCTACCATCTGCACAACCTTAGTCGCTCGCGCGCATCGCGCGCCGCAGTGGCCGTTCGTGCGGACGGGGAAGGACCAAAGCAGCGCTTGAATGCGATGCACCAGTACGCCGGACATGCCGTTCAACTCCTCGACGGGTTTCAACTGCGGCGGCTGGAAGATCACAGCGATGACATCCGGGTGCTTCTGGATCAAATTTGCGGTGATTTGGTCCAGCTTGGCGTGATCCGGGAAGCCGAGCCGGTCGTCCGGCAGCTCCTGCAGCGGGAAAGACTGGGCGGTTTGGGCATTCCGGGCACGACGCTGGCGCTGTTTCACGGCAAATACGAACAGGTCGTCCGGCCGTCGTTTACCGTGCATGTGCTTTGCCAGCCGATCCTGCTGAAGTCGATGGACGAGCGGGAGATGCCGATCCATACCCTGCTGATGCTCCTGGGGCCAAGGGATGTGGCAAAAGAAGGGTTGGAAGTGCTGAGCGAGGTCAGCTCTCTTTTGATCGAGGACGAGATGATCGACGCGCTGGAAGCGGGCGACCGGCAGCGGATCGCCGACTGTCTGGCAGAAGGACTCTATCAGTTTTGTCGAAAAAAAACAGGAATGGAGAGAACGCAATCATGAGTATGGCAACCAAAGTAGTATCCAAAGAAAAAATCATGCTGAATGCAAAAGTGGCTGACAAGACGGAAGCCATCCGCCTGGCTGGCGAGCTGCTGGTGAAGGCGGGTCACGTCACGCCGGACTATGTGGACAAGATGCTCGAGCGGGAAGAGATTGTGACCACCTATATCGGAAGCGGCGTGGCCATCCCGCACGGCACCAACGAATCCAAAGAGTCCATTCGCTCGACCGGCATCTCCGTCGTGCAGATTCCAGACGGCGTCGATTTTGGGGAAGGAAACACGGCGTATCTGCTGATCGGGATTGCCGCAGTCGGTGACGAACACCTGGAGCTTCTGTCCAACATCGCGGTAATTTGCTCCGACGAGGCCAATGTCAACCGTGTTGTTCACGCGAAAACGGCAGAAGAGATTATCACGCTGTTTGAAGAGGGGATGTAATCATGCTGGCTGTTCATTTTGGAGCGGGGAACATCGGAAGAGGCTTTATCGGTCAACTGCTGCACCAGGCTGGGTACGAGGTCTGCTTCATTGATGTCAATCAGGAGCTGGTCGATGAGATCAACAGCCGCAAAGCGTACTCGGTGCAACTGGCGATGGAAGGAACACCGGTTTCCGTCGTGGAAGGTGTCCGCGCCATTCACGGCCAGGATACGGAGGCTGTCGCCGAGGCGATCGCAAAGGCCGATCTGGTCACCACGGCTGTGGGGCCCAATGTGCTGCCCCATATCGCTCCTGCCATCGCGGCGGGCATTACCCGGCGGATCGCACAATCCGATCGGCCGCTGAACGTCATCGCGTGCGAAAACATGATCGGCGGCAGTGAGCAGCTGAAAACCCACGTGTTCGCAAAGCTGGATGATATAGCCCGGGAAAAGGCACAGGAGCTGGTCGGCTTCCCCAACGCGGCCGTCGACCGCATCGTGCCGCTGCAAAAACACGAAGACAAGCTGCTGGTGACAGTGGAGCCGTTTTTCGAATGGGCTGTCGATCAATCGCGCATCATCGGGGACATCCCGCAAATCGAAGGTGTCACGTATGTAAATGACTTGACCCCCTACATTGAGAGAAAGTTGTATACTGTAAATACGGGGCATGCAGTAATTGCCTATCTGGGCTTTCAAATGGGGTATGCCGCCATTGATGAAGCGATTCGGGACGACGAGATTCTTCGCGCGACGAGGCAGGCCCTGCAGGAGACAGGAGCGCTTCTGGTCGCCAAACACGGCTTTGACAAGGGTCAGCATGAGGCGTACGTGGAAAAGATTCTTGGCCGTTTTGCCAACCCGTACATCACCGACCAGGTGACGCGCGTGGGACGTTCGCCCATTCGCAAACTGGCGCCGCAAGACCGGCTGGTTGGTCCGGCAATGCAGTGCTTCGATTACGGAATCGTGCCGGAGCACCTGGGGCTGGGGATCGCAGCCGCGCTGCTGTTTGATTTCCGGGAAGATCCCGAGGCGGTCCAATTGACGGAAGAGATCAAGCAGTTCGGACTGGAACACGTTCTCAAGACGTATACCGGCATTCGCGTGAATCACGCCCTCTTTTCCATCGTGATGAACCACGCCCGGGAGTTGCAGGCCAGAAGAAAGACAAACTAAGAGAGGAGGAGAGGGCAAGTGTCCAAAACAATTGTAGGCGTTGCCGCATCGTCCGGTGTGGCGATTGGCAAGGCGTTTGTGCTCACCAATTCCCACCTGCAAATCGAAACGGTCTCGATCGAGGACCCGTCGAGCGAAATCAAACGGTTGACGGATGCTCTGGAACAGGCGAAGGCAGAACTGCAGGAGATCAGCGAGCGCGCAGAAAGGGAAATGGGGCCGGACAAGGCGGCCATTTTCCAAGCCCATCTCCTGGTCCTGGAAGATCCAGAACTGGTGGAGACGGTGAAGGGAAAAATTACTGCGGAAAAAGTAAATGCGGAGAGCGCGCTGCATGAGACGGCGCAGATGTTCATCGAGCTGTTTGAGCAGATGGACAACGAGTACATGAAAGAGCGGGCGGCGGATATTCGCGACGTGACGAAGCGAGTACTCAGCCATTTGCTGGGCGTGAAGTTTGCGGCGCCGAGCGATCTGGCGGAAGAGGTAATTATCGTGGCGGAGGACCTGACGCCGTCGGATACCGCCCAATTGGATCGCCGCTATGTCAAAGGCTTTGTCACGGACATCGGAGGCCGTACCTCCCACTCCGCCATCATGGCCCGCTCGTTGGAAATCCCTGCGGTGGTAGGGACGAAGGACGTAACCAAGGAAGCAGCAGCCGGGGTGACGATCATTCTGGACGGGCATGAAGGACTTGTCATCATCGACCCCACGCCGGAAGAGATCGAAACATACCGGAAGAAACAGGCTGAGTACGAGCGGCAAAAGAGCGAGCTGGCCAAACTGGTTCATACCGCTACCACCAGCCAGGACGGCGTTCACGTCGAGCTGGCCGCCAACATCGGCAGTGTGCAGGATCTGGCCGGTGCTCTGGAGAACGGAGCGGAAGGCGTCGGGCTGTTCCGCACGGAATTCCTCTACATGGGGCGGGATGATTTCCCGTCGGAGGACGAGCAGTTCCAGGCCTACAAGCAGGTGCTGGAGCAAATGGGTGAAAAGCCCGTCGTGATCCGCACCCTTGACATCGGCGGGGACAAGCATTTGTCCTACATGAACCTGCCGCAAGAGATGAACCCGTTCCTGGGATTCCGCGCCATTCGCCTCTGCCTGGAGCAGCAGGACCTGTTCCGGACACAGCTTCGCGCTCTGCTGCGGGCAAGCGCTTACGGCAATCTGAAAATCATGTTCCCGATGATTGCCACCCTGGAAGAGTTCCGGCAGGCCAAAGCGGTGCTGGAAGAAGAGAAACAAGCCCTGCTTGAAAAGGGCATCGCCGTATCGGAACAGCTGGAAGTGGGCATCATGATCGAGATTCCGGCGGCAGCGATGATCGCCGATCTGTTTGCCAAGGAAGTGGACTTTTTCAGCATCGGCACCAACGATCTGATTCAGTACACGATGGCGGCCGACCGGATGAACGAGCGCGTCTCCTACCTGTACCAGCCCTATCATCCCGCTGTGCTGCGCCTGATCCACCGCGTCATCCAGGCAGCTCATGCGGAAGGCAAGTGGGTCGGCATGTGCGGCGAAATGGCCGGCGATCCAGTGGCCATCCCGATTCTGCTGGGCATGGGACTGGACGAGTTCAGCATGAGCGCCGGCAGCATCCTGCCCGCACGCTATCAGATCAGCCGCTTGTCCAAGGAGGCAGCGGCGGCTTACACGGACACCATCTTGTCGATGAGCACGTCGCAAGAAGTGGAAGCATTTGTTCGCAAAACCTTTGCAGGAAACAGCATGTAAGGAAGGTGTACATTCATGATCGAAAAGAAAGTGGTCGTCGAGCTGCCGCACGGTCTGCACGCGAGACCGGCAGCCAATTTTGTGCGTCTGGCATCGTCCTTTGCCAGTGAGATCAAGATTGTCAAAAACGAAAAAACAGCCAACGGAAAAAGCATCATGGGCATTATGTCCATGGCGGTCGCCAAAGGCGAGGAAATTACGCTGATTGCCGACGGTGCCGACGAAGCGGAAGCTATCGCGGCTCTGGAGAAGGCGCTGAAGGAAGAGGCGTAACTGCATCTGCCGGTTCCGGCCTAGCGAACACTCTGTCCGGTGAGGACAGGGTGTTCTTTTGTTGTCGTGGTGGGAGTAATTTCCTTGCCGCGACATATATGTTGGCAGGGTTTCATTTTGAAAGTTTTGTGATAAACTATCTTTTGTATTAACTTTTGATATATTCATATATTCAGGCTGTGGGGTGATTGGTCTAGTGTCGTTCCTTTTTGAATTATCAGAAAAAATGATTGCGGTAACAAACGATTTGCTCTGGTCCAAGATTTTGATCGCCTTGTTGATTGTGGTAGGCATCTATTTTACTTTACGTACAAAGTTTGTACAGTTCCGATTGGCGGGCGAAATGTTCCGTCTCCTCGGAGAAGGCGCAACGGACAAGAAAAAGGGGAGCATCTCGTCCTTTCAAGCATTCTGTATCAGCACCGCATCCCGGGTCGGGACCGGGAATCTCGCTGGTGTGGCCATGGCGATTTCCGTCGGCGGCCCCGGTGCGGTGTTCTGGATGTGGCTGATCGCCCTGATCGGTTCGGCGTCCGCCTTTGTGGAAAGCACGTTGGCGCAAATTTATAAAGTGAAAGATAAAGACGGCTTCCGCGGCGGCCCTGCCTACTACATGGAAAAAGGGCTGAAAAAGCGCTGGATGGGCATTCTGTTCGCCATACTGATCACGTTCTGCTTTGGTCTCGTCTTCAATGCCGTGCAGGCCAACACGATTTCGCAGGCGTTTCAGACGGCGTATGGCGTTCCTCCTGTCGTGATGGGGCTGATTCTGGCGGCCATTACGGGCTTCATCGTCTTTGGCGGTGTCAAGCGTGTGGCAAAAGTCGCCGAATTCCTCGTCCCGTTCATGGCGGGCGCGTACGTCCTGGTGGCGCTGTACGTGGTCGTGACCAACATCACCCAACTGCCGGGCGTTCTGCTCCTGATCGTCAAATCTGCGTTCGGCCTGGAACAGGTTGCCGGCGGCGGAATGGGCGCTGCGCTGATGCAGGGAATCAAGCGCGGTCTCTTCTCCAATGAGGCGGGGATGGGGAGCGCGGCCAATGCTGCGGCCACCGCTGATGTGACCCACCCGGCCAAACAAGGGCTGATTCAAGCGCTGGGCGTGTTTGTCGACACGCTGGTGGTTTGCAGCGCGACGGCGTTTATCGTGCTTCTGTCCGGCATGTACACGACAGAGGGGCTGGACGGCATCGCTCTGACGCAAGCGGCGCTCAGTACGCATGTGGGCGCATGGGCGAGTGTGTTTGTCGCTTTAATCGTATTCCTGTTTGCCTTCAGTTCGGTCATCGGCAACTACTATTACGGGGAGACCAACATCGAGTTCATCAAGACCGACAAAACCTGGTTGACACTCTACCGCCTGGCTGTGGTCGGCATGGTGATGTTTGGGGCCGTGGCGAAAATCAGCATCGTCTGGGATCTGGCCGACCTGTTTATGGCGTTCATGGCGCTGTTGAATCTCGTTGCGATCGCGTTGTTGGGAAAAGTCGCGTTCGCCGCATTGAACGATTATACGAAACAATTGAAGTCCGGTCAAAATCCGGTTTTCCGTGCCAGCAACATTCCTGGGCTGTCTGAGGTGGAATGCTGGCAGGAAGACAAGGCAAAGAACACGATGGCGTCGTAACAGCCGGATAAGTGAAAGAAAAAAGCGGGAGCAATCCCGCTTTTTTCGTGTTCATACAGCTTGTTTATTTACAGAAAAATAAATATATTTTAACTTTGTTGCTTTCTATTTACTCCAAAAAATGGTATGTGATAATTTAAGTGTAACCATTTTACAAAATTTATAAATTTATGGAGGGGATTGAAAATGAGAAAAAAATTGGTTAGTACTGTGTTTTTGTGTGCTGTCATGGCTACCGGTGCTGTATCTGCAGCAACTTCTTCTACGACGCTCAGCAACACTCAAGATGTTGCCACAGGAAGCCTAATTTACCAAGGAAGCGGTAATGGAAAACTTAAAGGAAATCTCACTAAAGGTTCAGATATGTACTCCAAAGCAAGAATGGTACACAAGATGTGGCCAGATGAGACAATAGCATCTCTTAAACTCACTTCTTCTGCACCGAGTAAAAGTATAAACGTAACTTTGTCTAGTGCAGATAATGCTTACTATGTGCAATTGGAGCAAATCAGTGGCGGCGCAGAAGGAAACGGAAGTTTGACAAACTAACAGTTACGGAAAAAAATGGAGGTATCTCTTTCATATAGAGATACCTCCATAGTTGTAAGAGGAAGGCGGTTGTGGGTGTGCGATTATTCACGGCAATAGTCCGGATGGAAGTAAGGCTTTTTTTGCGAGGATTCTGGTTGTGGGCTGTGATTGCAGCGTTACTGGCGTATCTTTCATTCGGATACCATGTTTTTTTTGAAAAGGATATGCTGGGGGCGGGACAGCTTCTCCAGGCATCCTCGTTTATCGTGATGGGATGTGCGCTGGTGGGAATGATTTCGGGGATCATCATGGCCCAGCGCGAACAGGCAGCCCGGTTTGAAGAGGTGCTGGAGGCATTGCCGGGCAATACGGTGCGCGCCTTTGGCAAAATGACAGCGTGGGCAATCATTGTGAGTATGGTCATGTGCATGGCGATTGCCTATGTGCTTGCTTTATACATCATGTCAGGCAGCCAGCTGATTTTGTATTGGAAGATGACGGTCAGCTACATGCTGCTTTATTGGGGGGTTACGTTACTGTCAGGAGGAATCCTGGGCTATGCCTTGGAAAGATTGATCGGCTCGTATTGGACATATCCGGTCGTATTTGTCATTTGGATCCTGACCAGCCCCTATAACACCTTATTGCTGCCCAGGCGCATTGCTCCTGTGTTTAATCAGGGAGAGCTTGATCCGAACGCGACGTATAATGACTTCCAGGGTCTTGCTGTCACCAGTGAAGCGTTTTTTCGGCATCTCCTATTGCTGCTGCTGGCCGGTGCGCTGTTTTTCCTGGCGGCCCTGTATCGTCGCTTACGGGAACTGCCGCATCTGGAAAAGCGGATCTATCAGGGAATGGCGGTGGTGCTGCTCATTTCCGGCTTGAGTGTGATCCCGCTTGCCAATCAACAGTCCATGCTAGATGTAGACAAGCTGTTTGAATTAAACGAAAAGGATTGGGATTTCTATAAAAATCAAAAGCGGCATCTGGATAGTCCGGCAGCGTTTCAGGTACAGAAATACAAGATCGCGCTTACTCATGATCAGGACAGGATTACATATGTTGCTGACGTGCTGCTTGACCTCTCCGATTATCGTCAGGAATGGATGGACTTTACCCTGTATCACGGCTTGCAGGTGAAGCGGGTGACGGCAGGCGGGCACGATGTGGAGTGGCGGCAGGCAGGAGACCAGGTCTTGGTACGTCAAAATCCCGCAGTACAATCGCTTGCGCTTACGTTTGAGATTAGCGGAAATACGGGATACAAAAATCCGATTGACCACCATACGTTTTATCTCAGTTCATCTTTCCCCTGGTATCCGATTCCCGGGAACTATACCATTGGGGAAATCAATCCTGAGCGGAACCTCCAGATGAAAAACCTGGAGCTTCCGTATGAAGTTCATTTTGAAGTGACCGTAACCGAAACCCAGCAAGTGTACAGCAACCTGCCGCAGAAGAAGCACAACCAGTTTGCAGGGACGGCACGGGGCGCAACCTTGGTGCTGGGAAGGATGCTGGAGACATATGCAGATGGGTATCGCATCGTGGGTCCTCCTGATTTGCTCATGCAGGCGCCGCGGGTGATTCCTGCCCTCAGAAAAGAGGTAGCGAAGATGAGTCACGCTCTGGGACAACAAGAGCCCGTCCTGCCCAAGCAGATTTTTCTGGTTCCCATTTCTTGGGAGGTAAATGTTCATGCTATGGAGGTCACATCGGATCAGCTGTTGTTGGATGCAAAAGCCTTTCGAGTATTTATTGACTCGCCAGAAGCGCACTTTGCCTCTGCACGAGAGGTCTTTCTAGCCTTTTTTTGGCACAATCAGTATCGGGAAGTGGATGGGATCGCCCCCATTTTTCTTGCTGCATTATATGACCACCTCCATTCAGTGGATAAAAAAAGGTCGCATCTGACCTGGATAGCCGAGCTCGATTACCCACCTGAATACAGCGAGATGGTGAAGGCGAAAGAACTGGCCAAACAATATATCCAGCTGGCTGAGAAGCAGCGGGATGAACTGATGGACAAGCTGCCTGACTGGTACGATGCGGTCACCAAAGGCAATGTCGGATTGGATCTGTTTCATGATTACCTAAAACATGCCAAAAAGTGAGGATGCTTTTTATGGGAACATTGGTGATTGACCAGGTAACGAAGTCTTTTCACAGACAAAAGGCGTTGCACAACGTTGAGCTGCAAATACCGCCCGGCTTGTTCGGCTTGTTGGGTCCCAACGGTGCAGGCAAGACAACGCTCATGCGGATTATCGCCACGATCTTGCAGCCGGATTCGGGAACGATCCAGTATAACGGGATCGACTGGCAGCATAATTCGCGGGAGGTTCGCCGCATTCTCGGATATCTGCCGCAGCACTTTGGGGCTTTTCGCAATATCAGTGCAATAGAGTGCCTGGACTACATCGGAATCCTGAAGGGGCTTGATGAGAAAACGGAGCGGAAACGGCAGATTGAAGCTGTGCTGGCTGATGTAAACCTGACCGAGCATGCCAAAAAGAAAGTAGGCACGTTTTCCGGCGGGATGCTTAGAAGGTTGGGGATTGCCCAAGCACTCCTCGGGAACCCACAAATTGTCATGGTCGATGAGCCGACAGCAGGATTGGACCCGGAGGAGCGGATTCGGTTTCGCATGTTATTACGCAGGTGTGCGCAAAACAGAACCGTTATCTTATCGACGCACATATTGGAAGATATTCAAACTACCTGTGATGGTCTGGCAGTTCTGAAACAGGGGAATGCTCATCAATTTTCCGATATGCAGGACTTGGCTGCAAAGGCAAGAGGACGCGTGTGGAAGCTGACTGTGAAAGCGGAAGACTACGATAAGTTTGCCAGTACGTATAAAATCATCTCCACGCTGGGGACGGCATCGGGGATGGACATTCGCCTGCTGTCCGATCAGCGCCCAAGCCAGGATGCCGAACCGGTAGAGCCTACGGTAGAAGAGGGGTATCTGACTTGGATAAACACCTGAGAATGCCGACGTTGCGGTCAGATATACAGGGAATGGGATGGATGTTTGCCTTGCCGATTGTGGTCTTGTTCGTGGCTGCGCTCTACATCTACATCACAGATGCGGGATATGAGAAACCGCTGATCCTTACAGAAGTGAAACAGGCATTGGGGATTTTACCTCTTCCCCTCGTTTCGCTTTGGGTTATCGGCCTGTTTCGTGACCTCGTGAAGCCAGATAGCAAGGAATTGCTTTTATCCTTGCCGGTGAATGAACTCACCTTTGGTTTGCTGCGCGTGTTCAGGGTGCTCGCTCTCTACCTGCTGGTATTTTGGGTGCCCACCTCGTATCTGATGGCGCACACGCGGGAAACAATCACGGCGGCAGACATTTACTTGCCAATGGTGGCAATCTTGTTTCTGGTTTCGTTATCCTTTGCGCTGATCTTGTTGGTCAAAAGCGTGGAGGTATGCCTGACGATCATCGGCGTCTATTGTACCATGTCATATATGATGAGAGGGGGAGGAATGGGCACTCTCTATGTGTTCCACTGGTCGCTTCCCAAACCATATGCCGCTTCTGCATCAGTGGCATGGACACTGGCGGTCGGCAGCATTTGTTTGCTGATCGTGGGACAATGGCTCCTGTACAGACGGGAATACTTGATAAAATGAGCATCTGATAATGTTCGGATTTTGGTTGTCTGACGACTGTGTTGGTACATGTTATTCGCCTGTTTTTCGTGAAACACGAATAAAATTAACCGAAGTGGTTGACATGATTAACATCGTGCGTTATTATGCAAAGTGTTGTCAAACCGCATACGCATACATTTCGCACGATTCGTATATCCTCAATAATAGGGTTTGGGGGTCTCTACAAGGAACCGTAAATTCCTGGCTACGAATGGGTGTCATTGACATACCCGTTCGTCGGTCAGGATTTTTTTGTGCAGCGGTTCTGCGAACGGGATTCTTCAAGGGATTGTCCGATACGGAGGAGGTTGCGATCATGAACAAATACGATGTCATCATCGTAGGGGCGGGCCCTGCGGGAATTTTCGCCAGCTATGAGTTCACACTGAAGGCGCCGGGCGCCAAAGTGCTGTTGATTGATAAAGGGCACGACATCTACTCCAGGCGTTGCCCGATCCTGGAGGAAAAGATCAAGCTGTGTCCGCCGCCGGCCGGTAAAAAGGAGTACGCCGGCTGTCTGCCCGCCTGCTCCATTACCAGCGGATTTGGCGGAGCGGGTGCATACAGCGACGGGAAATTCAACATTACCACCGAGTTTGGCGGCTGGATGACCGATTACCTCAGTCCGTCCCAGGTGCTGGAACTGATCAAGTACGTGGACCAGATCAACCTGAAGCACGGGGCGACGACGACGATCACCGACCCGACCACGGAGACGATCAAGAGCATCGAGCAGCGCGCGTACGCTGCCGGGTTGAAACTGCTGCGTGCGCAGGTGCGCCATCTGGGCACGGAACAAAACCTGCAGATTCTGCAGTCCATCTACGAGTACCTGAACGAGCGAATCGACATGATGTTCAAGACGGAAGTAGAGGATATCCTGACGGTGAAGGAAGAGGACGGGTATCGCGTCACCGGCGTGGTATTGAAGAACGGGGACGAGTATCACAGCGACCACGTGATCATCGGACCGGGGCGGGACGGTTCCGCCTGGCTGACCAGCATCCTGAAAAAACGCCGCCTGAAAATGTACAACAACCAGGTGGACGTCGGCGTGCGCGTGGAGACGTCCGATGTGGTGATGCGGGAGATCAACGAGCATCTGTACGAGGGAAAATTCATCTTCAACACGTCGGTGGGGACGCGGGTCCGCACGTTCTGCAGCAACCCGTCCGGCCACGTGGTGGTGGAAAACCACAGCGGGGTGATGGCGGCCAACGGCCACTCCTACAAGGATCCGGCGCTCGGCTCCAACAACACCAACTTTGCGCTGCTGGTGTCCCACAAGTTTACCGAGCCGTTTGACAAACCAAACGAGTACGCCCGCGAAATCTGCAAACGGGCCAACGATCTGTCCAACGGCGGCGTCATCGTGCAAAAGTACGGGGACATCCTGCGCGGCCGACGCTCCACGGAAACGCGCATCAAGGAAGGTTTTCTGGAGCCGACCTTGAAAGAGGCGGTGCCGGGCGACCTCGGTCTGGTCCTGCCGTACAACACGATGAAAAGCCTGATCGAAATGGTGGAAGCACTGGACAAGGTAACGCCGGGGATCGCGTCGGAACACACGCTGTTCTACGGGGTGGAGGCGAAGTTTTACTCGGCCCGTCCCAAGCTGACGGTCGAATTTGAGACGGAAATCAAGGGGCTGTTCTGCGGCGGCGACGGTGCGGGCATCACCCGCGGATTGGCCCAGGCCGGTGCGGCCGGCGTGTGGATGGCCCGCAATATCATAAAGCGGCTGTCGTAATCCGTCTGCTGCCTGAGCATCGCAGCGCATTGAGCCTGCCTCGACAAAAACGAGGCAGGCTCTGTTCATTGGGGCCCCGATCAACAGCGGCCGGGGTTTCTCAGAAAAAGGAGTACCTACCTTGCCGTTACCTGCTTTATAATGGCTGGTAGTACACACGTATCGGGAGAAGGGAGGGCTCTTTTACGGAACAGAATCCCTCAACCATGGGCGAACTGCTGGAAGCTGTTTTCGAGTATGCGTATGAAGCCATAGTTGTGACGGATCCAGACGGGAAGATCCTTCTCATGAACCGAAGTTATCGTGAGTTTTTGGGCGTGGACAACGTGGTCGGCCGCCACGTCACCGAGGTGATCGAGAACACGCGGATGCACATCGTGGCGCAGCAGGGCAAGCCTGAAATTGCGGAAATTCATCGAATAAAAGGACAAAACATGATTGCCACCCGCATTCCGATCATGAAGGACGGGAAGGTCATCGCCGCGCTGGGCACCGTGATGTTTCAGGACGTGCAGGAATTGTCGGGATTGGCTGCGGTGGTGGATCAGCTGCGGGACGAGCTGAGCTACTACAAACGGGAGCTGCAGCGGCGGCTGGGGGCGATTTACCACTTTGACGAGATCGTGGAGCGCAGCCCCCGGATGAAAGAGCTGAAAGCGTTTTGCCAGAAGGTGGCGAAGAGCGATTCCACCGTGTTGATCACCGGGGAGAGCGGAACGGGGAAAGAGCTGTTTGCCCACGCCATTCACGCGGGGAGCCGGCGGAAAATGGGGCCGTTTATCCGGGTCAACTGCGCCGCAATTCCCGATACGCTGCTGGAGTCCGAACTGTTTGGATACGAAGAGGGCGCGTTCACCGGGGCGGCGCGCAAAGGGAAAAAAGGAAAGTTTGAATTGGCCAACCACGGCACGATTTTGCTGGACGAGATTGGCGACATGCCGCTGCCGCTGCAGGCAAAATTGCTGCGTGTGCTCCAGGAAAAAGAAGTGGAGCGGGTAGGCGGGGTCCGGCCGATTCCCATCGATGTGCGGGTAATCGCCTGCACCAATCAGGATTTGCCCAGCCGCATTCGCGAGGGGGCATTCCGGGTGGACCTGTACTATCGACTAAACGTGGTGTCCCTGAACATTCCGCCGCTGCGGGAACGGCTGGAGGATCTGCCGGAGCTCGTTTCCACCCTGCTCAAGCAGATCGTCGAGACAACCGGCGTCCACGTGCGGGAGATTGACGATGCGGTGTGGGACGTGCTGCGCAGCCACTCCTGGCCGGGAAACGTGCGGGAACTGCGCAATGTCCTGGAGCGGGCGGTCCATCTGATGGATGGGGACGTGCTGAAAAAGGAGCACATCTGGCTGCCCGGATCGGGAAAGCCTCTCCCTGTTTCACCGGTTCGTCCCTTGAAGGAGACGTTAATCGCGGCGGAAAGGGAGGCGATCATGCGGGCGATGGAGGCGGCTTCCGGAAACAAGCTGGAAGCAGCGAGACTCCTCGGGATCAGCAAGTCCAGCTTCTATCAAAAATGGGAGAAATACAACCGGGACAAATTGGTGTAAGCGGTCCGGACAACGGATACGCACATCTGACGCCCGGCGGAACGATAAGGCAAATTAAAAAGCAGAGGTCGGGAACGCCTGTTTTCCGACACCTCTGCTTTTTTCTTATTTCTTGATGGCTTGTCCCTTTTTGATGTACTCCTCCCCCCATGCGCACAACTGATCCAGGACAGGCTTCAATGTCCACCCGAATTCATTCAGTTCATAGACCACTTTCGGCGGAACCTGGTTGTACACAATGCGGTTGATGACGCCATCTTCCTCCAGTTCGCGGAGCTGCTGAGTCAGCATTTTTTGCGTGATGGCAGGCATGGCTTTTTTCAGTTCGCTCGTGCGCATCGGCCCATGGGTCAAATGGCAGAGAATCACCGTTTTCCACTTGCCGCCGATGACTTCCAATGTCGCTTCTACCGGAATGTTGTACGTTTTTTCCGCCTTTTTCATGCGCTATCACCTCTCCTTGTATCAGCTCAGTTACAATTTGTTGCTTATATTACTGAAAGGTGCCTATAGCACTAAACAGTAACAATGGCACAAAAAAGTACGTACTTTCTATGCTGTCCTATATGTTACATAATACGATATGTCGTTGTCGATAAGAAATCCTGACAACAGACAGGAGGGATGACTCCGGGTTCACTGTTTGTCAGCGTAATACCTATTTTTCCTATCGACATACAATTATTTCAGTTCAAGGAGGTTGCCATTTATGGCTGTACTCAATCATTCTCACGCCAATGGCAACGGGACAAAGCACCATGGTTTCTTTGCCCTGCTTGCGCTGGCAATCAGCGCCTTTGCCATTGGGACAACAGAATTTATCAGCGTGGGCTTGCTTCCATCCATCTCGGAGGATATGCACGTTTCCGTCACCACCGCTGGGCTCACCGTTTCTCTCTATGCCCTGGGAGTGGCGTTTGGCGCCCCGATATTGACGTCCCTGACCTCAGCGATGTCCAGAAAGACGCTGCTGATGTGGATCATGATTGTATTTGTAATCGGGAACAGTATCGCCGCCACTGCCACGAGCTTTGAGATTCTGCTCCTCGCCCGAGTCATTTGCTCCTTTTCCCACGGGGTGTTTATGTCCATCGGTTCAACGATTGCGGCTGATCTGGTGCCGGAGGATCGGCGGGCGAGCGCCATCGCGTTCATGTTCACCGGCCTGACGGTGGCCATGGTGACAGGTGTGCCGTTTGGAACCTTTATCGGGCAAACGTTTGGCTGGCGCTATTCCTTTGCGGGGATTGCCGCGATTGGCCTGCTTGCACTGGTGGCCAACACCATTTTGGTTCCGGCGCGTCTTCGTCAGGGTGCACCCACCACATTCGCGGATCAATGGAAACTGATTACAAACGGCCGCTTGCTTCTTGTCTTCATTATCACGGCGTTGGGTTATGGCGGGACGTTTGTCGTCTTTACGTATCTCTCTGTGATTCTGCAGGAGATTACGGGATTTCAAGCCGGCACGGTAAGCATCATCCTGCTTGTCTACGGGGGCGCGATCGCAATCGGCAACATCATAGGCGGCAAAGCATCCAATCGCAATCCCATCCGATCGCTGTTCTACATGTTTATTATCCAGGCGATTGTGCTGCTGCTGCTGCTGTTTACCGCACCGTACATGGGGGTGGGACTTGTCACGATCATTTTGATGGGACTGTTTGCCTTCATGAACGTTCCGGGACTGCAGTTGTACGTGGTCCAGTTGGCTGAGAAGTACGTGCCGTCTGCAGTTGATGTGGCTTCTGCCATTAATATTGCCGCATTCAATGCTGGCATTGCGATCGGGTCTTACCTGGGTGGCATCGTCACCGATTCACTGGGGCTCCTCCATACTTCTTGGGTAGGTGCCTTGATGGTGGCGGGAGCCGTGGTTCTCTCCCGGTGGAGCATGGTTCTGGAGCGAAGCAGCCGCGTTGATTCCATCGCATGAGAAACGTATGAGAAAGGAGGTGGTGCACTTGGGTATGACGGCATTGAAGAAAATGATTCCGTCGCGGCGCATGACATTTGGCGTTGAGCTTCCCCTGGATACCGACTGGTCACCGGCGGGACTCAAACAAGCGGAACAAGAGGGACGTCCCTTCGGTGTTCCGAACATGGAGCGTCATGCGGAGTATGCCCGATTGGTGGATCGGCTTGGCTTTACATCGATGTGGCTGCGGGATGTGCCCATTTTTGATCCCCATCGTTTTGGCGATGCCGCTCAATTGTTTGACCCCTTTGCGTATTTGGGATATCTCGCTGCCATTACGAATGAGGTCATCCTGGCCACGGGGGCGATTGTGCTCCCGCTGCGCCATCCGTATCATGTCGCCAAAGCCGCTGCCACTGTTGACCAGCTGTCCGGAGGGCGTTTCGTGATGGGGATTGCTACCGGAGACCGCCCGGTGGAGTTTCCGCTGTTCGGGGTGGAAGCTGAGCGGAAAGGGGAAATCTTCCGCCAAAGCGTCCGCATGATCAGGCATGCGTGGAACCGGGATCAGATGTTGGTAGACAACGAGCTCGATCTGCTCCCCAAGCCGGTTCAAGCAACGATCCCGCTCGTCATGGCGGGGCGGGGGACGCAAACACTGGACTGGATCGTTCAGCATCTGGATGCGTGGTTCAACTATCCCCGAGGAATCGCAGCGACTGAACAGCAGATGGCCGAGTGGATCAAAGCGCATGAGGACCATGGCATAACAGAGCGGAAACCGTATATTTCCGCGTATCATCTGGATCTCCACGAGGATCCGGACCACCCGGCAGAGCCGTTTAAGTTCGGGGCCACGATTGGCAGAAACGAACTCATTCGCCATTTGCAAAAGCTTGAGGAGATTGGGGTTGCGCACATCGCGTTTCATTTTCGCCACTCGCAGCGCCCGATTCCGGAAGTCCTGCACGAGTTGGCCGAATACGTACTGCCAGCGTTTCAGCAGCAAACAGCAAAATGAGGAGGAAGAATCATGGAAAAAAGACGATTGGGAGACAGTGAACTGTTTACGTCGGTGATTGGATTTGGCGCCTGGGCCGCTGGAAAAACAGGGTGGGGCGATGTTGAGGAACGGTCGATCGTGGAAGCGATCCAGACCGCGTACGATCTGGGCGTGAACTTCTTTGACACGGCACCTTTCTATGGATACGGTGAATCGGAACGCATCCTGGGAAAAACGCTCAAACCGGTGCGCGACAAGGTCATCATCGCCACGAAGTTTGGTCTTGTCTGGGATGACAAGGGCGGTTTGGTGAAGGATGTCAGCCGCAAAAACATCCTGCGCGAGATTGATGAAAGCCTGAAAAACCTGGACACCGACTACATTGACCTGTATCAGGTGCACTGGCCGGATGACAGGACACCGATCCAGGAAACGATGGAAACGCTGAACGAACTGGTCCAAAGCGGCAAAGTACGTTACATCGGCGTATCCAACTTCTCCATGGAACAAATGGAGGAAGCCCGCAAATACGCTCATGTCGTTTCGCTACAGTCCCAATACAACCTGCTCCAGCGCAGCGTGGAGAAAGCCGAGTATCCGTACGTGGAGCGTGTCGGCATGGGATTCATTCCGTACAGCCCCCTGGCGCAAGGGCTGCTGACAGGGAAGTTCACCAAAGAAACGAAGATTTCCGAACAAGATGTACGGCGTCAGTTTAATCCGCTGTTCAAAGACGGTGAATTTGAAGCAAACGTGGAGAAAGTGGAGAAAATGCGCGCCGTCGCAGATCGTTATGGCAAGCCGCTGGCGCAAGTCGCCGTCAACTGGCTGCTGGCTAAGCCGGCTGTAGCCACGGTCATTACCGGTGCCAAAAACAAGGAGCAGGTGATTGAGAACGTGAAAGCGGCAGAATGGAAGCTGCTTCCTGAAGATGTCGAGGCATTGGCTGGCATGACCAAGTAACGATTCGCAAAAAAATAACGAGAACTGCTTGTGCGAAATGGCTTCTGTGTCCTGCAGAAGCCATTTCGTGTAGTCGCAGAAAACGCAGATGTTGATGCCATCACACTTCCGCCGGGATTGCGTTGTATTTTTTCGAAAGGGCGTTTTCCAAAAACATGGACGACACTTTCCGAAATTTCGGAATGATCCCGCCAATACGAGTGTGTCGGTCACGACCGCGGAACGCGTAGAATCCTGCTTGCGACAAGTTTTTGCAAAAAGTTCGACAGTTTGGCACAATCCCTGCATTAATGATGAAAGCGATTTCATCCATTTGTCTTGGGAGGAGTGCGAAACGTGAGCGTATGTGAATCGATTGAACAGGCCCTGGCTGGCATCACAGACGGGGCGACCATCATGGTGGGCGGTTTTGGCCTGGTCGGCATCCCGGAACATTTGATCATGGGCCTGTACGAAAAAGGGGTGAAGAATCTCACCGTCATCTCGAACAACTGCGGCGTGGATGACTGGGGTCTGGGGATTCTCCTGCGGAACAGGCAGATCAAAAAAATGATTTCGTCCTATGTGGGAGAAAACAAGGAGTTTGAGAGGCAGTTTTTGTCCGGAGAGCTGGAAGTGGAACTGGTTCCCCAAGGGACGCTGGCGGAGCGAATTCGCGCAGGGGGCGCCGGCATTCCGGCCTTTTACACCCCGGCTGGCGTCGGCACCCCCATCCAGGAGGGCAAGGAAGTCCGCACGTTCAACGGCAAGGAATACGTACTGGAAACGGGGCTTCGGGCCGATTTTGCCCTGGTGAAAGCCTGGAAGGGAGATACGCTGGGCAATCTCATCTACAACAAGACAGCCCGCAACTTCAATCCGATCATGGCCGCTGCCGGGGCGATCACCATCGCCGAGGTGGAAGAGTTGGTGGACGTGGGCCAACTGGACCCGGACGCCGTTCATACCCCCAGCATTTACGTGCAGCGGATCATTCGCTGTGAGAACTATCAGAAACGCATCGAAAAACGTACGGTGAGAAGCTAGGAGGGAGCTGTCCTGATGTTAACGCGAGAACAGATTGCCAAAAGGGCCGCGCAGGAAATTGAAAACGGTTTCTACGTCAACCTGGGAATCGGGATTCCCACACTGGTCGCCAACTACATTCCGGCGGACAAACAGGTCGTGCTGCAGTCAGAAAACGGGCTGCTCGGAATCGGACCGTATCCGACGGAAGATGAGGTGGACCCGGACTGCATCAACGCCGGCAAGGAGACGATCACGATGATTCCCGGCGCTTGTCTGTTTGACAGCGCGGAATCGTTCGCGATGATTCGCGGCGGCCACATCGACGTCGCCATCCTGGGCGCGATGGAAGTCTCCGAGCGGGGGGACCTGGCCAACTGGATGATCCCGGGCAAGATGGTCAAGGGAATGGGCGGCGCCATGGACCTGGTGCATGGAGCCAAGAAGATCGTCGTGATCATGGAGCATGTAAACAAGTACGGCGAGCCGAAAATCCTGAAAAACTGCCGCCTGCCGCTGACCGGCAAAGAGGTGGTTCACCGCATCATTACGGATCGTGCCGTCCTTGACGTCACGCCGCAGGGGTTGGAACTGGTAGAGGTAGTTGAAGGCTATTCCCCGGCTGATATTCAAGCGTGTACCGAGCCTGAGCTGATTGTCTCCCCCAATCTGCGCGTCCTGTCATCCGCTGCGTTGTAACGTAGCGGACGGGACTCGGCTTTTGGGTGAGGGGCAGGAAAGGAGAATGGTATGGTTATCGAAGTGTTGGCGATTCTCGTCTCGTTGGGACTCTTGATGTTTTTTGCCTACCGCGGCTATCCCGTCATCGTGTTTGCGCCGATATTTACCCTGTTGGCCGCTGTTCTGTCGGGACTTGCGCTGATGCCCAGCTACACGGAGACGTTCATGACCAACGCCGCCAACTATGTAAAGTCGTTCTTTCCCGTCTTCCTGTTGGGCGCGATCTTTGGCAAGGTGATGGAAATGAACGGAGCGGCCGCATCCATCGCCCAGTCGATCGTCAAGGCGCTCGGTTCCAATCGGGCGATTCTGGCTGTCGTGCTGGCCTGCAGCATTTTGACCTATGGCGGCGTCTCGCTGTTCGTCGTGGCGTTTGCGGTGTACCCGTTTGCCGCCGCCATTTTTCGCGAGGCCAACATCCCCAAACGGCTGATTCCGGGCGCGATTGCCCTCGGCGCGTTTACCTACACGATGGATGCGCTTCCCGGTACGCCGCAGATTCAGAACATCATCCCCACCAACTATTTTGGGACCGATGCGTACGCCGCTCCGCTGGTCGGGATCATCGGTGCCGTCATGGTCTTTAGCGGCGGCCTCTTCTGGCTGGAGCGCAGGCGCAAACAGGCAGCCGCAGCCGGCGAGGGATACGGAGAAGGCCACATCAACGAACCGGAGCTCAACCGGGAGCAAACCTACATGAACATTTGGCTGGCCGTGCTCCCGTTGGTGCTGGTCCTGGTGTCCAACTACCTGTTCAGCAGAGGGTTTCTGAGCGTGGAGACGTGGTACGACCCGCAGCTTTTGAAGGACAACTACAACATTGACAAGGTGAAGAACGTCGCCTCCTCCTGGGCGCTGATCATCGCCTTGAGCATCGGCATCCTGGCTGCGGTGCTGATCAATCTGAACCAGGTGAAAACCAAGCTCGCCTCCGGTTTGACCACCGCCGCGATGGGGGCTCTGCTGGCCATTTTCAACACGGCGTCCGAGGTGGGATTCGGCAACGTGGTTAAAACGCTGCCCGGTTTCAAGCTGATTCAAGAATGGATTCTCGGGGTCAGCAGCCATCCACTGGTTTCCGAAGCCGTGGCCGTCAACGTGCTCGCGGGGATTACCGGTTCGGCGTCTGGCGGCATGTCCATTGCGCTGGAAGTGATGGGAAAACAGTACCTGGAGCTGGCGCAGGCGGCCGGCATCAGTCCGGAGCTTCTGCACCGGATCGCCTCGATGGCTTCCGGCGGGATGGATACCTTGCCGCATAACGGAGCCGTCATTACCCTGCTGGCAATCACGGGGCTGACGCACCGCCAGTCCTACAAGGACATTTTTGCGATCACTGTGTTGAAGACGCTGACTGTCTTTATTCTGGCAATCGCCGCTTCGCTTTTCGTCTAGGTCCATCCTGCAACCGGGGCGAAGTCGTTTTGGGTACCAATTGGTAAGAAGGAGTGTGTCATCGTGAACAAGCTGCTGGAAGGAAAAGTCGCACTGGTCACCGGTGCAGCAAGCGGGATCGGATATGAAATCGCCCGGACGTTTGCCCGGGAAGGAGCCAAGGTGCTGCTGCTGGACCTCAACCGGGAGGCCGTGGAAAAAGCGGCCGAGCAGCTCAGGGGCGAAGGGGGGGAAGCCCTGGGAGCAGGCTGTGACGTGACGGATGAAGGCCAGCTCAAGGCGAGCATTGAGAAGAGCGTGGAGACGTTTGGCCGGCTGGACATCCTGGTCAACAATGCGGGGATGCAGTTTGTGTCGCCGATCGAGGATTTCCCGACCGACACATTTGAGAAGCTGCTCTCCATCATGCTCACGGCGCCGTTTATCGCCATCAAGCACGCCTTTCCCGTCATGAAGCGTCAGGGACATGGGCGGATCATCAACATGGCCTCGATCAACGGACTGATCGGGTTTGCCGGGAAAGCGGCCTACAACAGCGCCAAGCACGGGGTGATCGGCCTGACCAAAGTGGCCGCTCTTGAGGGAGCCGCCCACGGCATCACTGTGAACGCGCTGTGTCCGGGGTACGTGGACACGCCGCTTGTGCAAAATCAGTTGGCCGATCTGGCAAAGACCCGCAGCGTCCCGCTGGAACGCGTGATGGAAGAAGTCATATATCCGCTCGTCCCGCAGCGGCGGCTGCTGTCTGTGCAGGAAATTGCCGAATATGCCGTCTTTCTGGCAAGTGACAAGGCCAGGGGGGTGACGGGGCAGGCCGTGGTAATTGACGGCGGGTATACGGCACAGTAAGACCGCTCGCCTTCCCGTCTGCTGCCGTCTCCACACCCGGGCCCCGGGTCCCGGGTGCCAGGCAATCATTCAGGCTGTCGACATCGTCGGCAGCCTGGTTGTTTTCCCGGAGAAAAAGCCACGCACGCTACGAGTTGGTCGCCATGATGCTGAGCGGCCCCGTTTCGCTGATAATCGGCTCCAGGTCGAACACCGAGATGGGAAACATGGGGAAGCCCACGTAATACGGCGTGATCTCGTACAGTTGAAAATAGATGACGAGCGCCTTGTCGGCCACGTAGAAATCCTGGTCGGGTCTGATCGCCTTGAACGGCTCCAGGGTGGGAATATGCCGATTGGCGATCTGTGTTTTGATGTTGTCTGACAGCACCTTGACATAGTCGCTGCCCGGTTTGAACAGGTCCCGCAGGGAAAAGACTTGCCCGGTCTGCACATCTGCTGTGAGCGACATCATATAGGTCATGCCGTGGGCCATCGGAGGCGTGTAGGCGTAGTTGTTCAGGGTGACGCTGAAGATGCCTCGCTGATTGTTTTTGATTTCGTAGCTTCCCTGCATTTCCGTCGTTCCCGGCACCTGGCTTTCATGCTGCTGGTTGATCAAATCCTGCACGTACCGCGACAAGGTTTGGTTGATGTTCTGTTCGGCCTGTCGATTGGCCAAACCGGCCACCTGCGGGTAATAAATGGTTACGTTCGGGCGGCTGATCGTGCGGGTCAGCACGGTGGTCGGCAGTTGATTCATTTCCATGGCGTTCCCGTTCCCTTCTTGAGAAATGTGATCCTGCTTTAGCCTATTCGTCAGAGGGGCCAAATGGTCATGGCAAACCGCGTTTCTGATTCGGCGGAACTACGGGCGCGTTAGAACTTTTTTCACATGTTCTCCATGATCCCAATAGAACTTGGAAGATTTTTCAGGATATAATGACAAAAGAATGTTGTATTCACCATAGCAGTAAAGGAGGAAATTATGCTTCAGACCATGTTTCAGTTGGTCCGCAACACCTTGACCAACAAAGAGGGCTTCATGATTTTTATTCTCTGGAATCATCTGTGGCTGGCCGGAATCATCGCGTATCAGGAAGACGTGAACTTCTGGAAGCTGACATCACTGGGCCTGCTGATGACACTGATTGTTTCACCGTACTACTTCATCCGCAAAGGCAGTTACGTGATTCGCTACCTGGTCGCGATCGGCTTTATGTATTACTCCATCGCATTCGACCACTTTACGTCTTATCCGGAGACGGCGTTTATTTCCTTTATCGTGCTCGGCTTCCTCGCGGCCTATCTGGACTGGAAGCTGGTCGTCTTCGCCGGGATTGTCCAGATCGCGGCAACATTTGTCGGGTTTTACACCGGTTTCTACGACATGTTCGATGAAGGTCGGACAGAAGTGAATCTGATCCTGCACCTCGTGTCTGTCGCATTGATGATCGTCGGCTTGACCTACCTGTGTCTGGCCGGACAAGCCTCGCTGAACAAAGCGGAGACGGCGAGGCGGGAAGCAGAGGAAAAAGAACAGCGGCTGGCGGAGCTTTTGGGCCACATCCGCATGGTGACGGAACAGTTGGACCGCACGTCGGAGCACGTGCATGAGCACGCGGAGACGACCAAGCGGAATACGGACGAGATGATGGTTGCGTTCCGCGAAGTGGCCACGGGGATGGAGGCGCAGGCCAACTCCACGGTGAAGATCGAGGAGGAAGTCCAGTCGATCGACCACGAGATCGTGGCGGTCAACGAACAGGCCAACGCGATGAAGGCGGAGGCCGATCAGAACAACCGCCGCCTCACCGAGAGCATCGGCATGATGAACGAGCTGTCGCATCAGATGGAGCAGATCGTGCAGGCGGTCAATGTGGCCTCGTCCACCATCCGCGAGCTGAATCGGCAGGCCAACCGGGTGGAGGAGATCGTGCAGACGATCAACCAGATTGCGACCCAGACCAACCTGCTGGCGCTCAACGCGGCGATCGAATCGGCCCGGGCCGGGGAACACGGACGCGGCTTTGCCGTGGTGGCCGACGAGGTGCGAAAACTGGCCGAACAAAGCGCTACCGCTACCCAGGAGATTGCCGAAATCCTGCAGTCGCTGCACAAGGAGAGCGAAAACGCCGTGCGCCACATGAGCAACGGGGAATCGTCGGTGGCCAAGGGACAGGAGCTGGCCGTCCAGACTGTCACCTCGATCGAGACGGTTCGGGCCGGAATGGAATCGTTCCTGCAGGCCGTCGAGCACGTGCGCTCCAGCATGGACAGGGTAAAGCTGCGCTCCGGTGAAGTGGCCGCCGAGATGTCGACGATTACGGCTGTGACGGAACAATCGGTGGCCAATCTGGAAGAGCTGTTTGCCACGGCGGAAAATCAGCATCAAAAGGTGCGGGAAATCACGGAAGAACTGGGCGAACTGAACGCGCTGTCGCGCAGATTGCAGCAGTCGTTTCGAGACCAACAAACATAATGTTTTGAAATGACAAAAAAATCATTTGCAATGTGAGAACCTTTTGCTAGAATTAGAGACATTACAACTGGATAGCGGATTCACCTTACCTTATCAAGAGAGGCGGAGGGACTGGCCCGATGAAGCCCGGCAACCACTGTACCCCGGTACAGAAAGGTGCCAATTCCTGCAAAACCCTCGGGTTTTGACAGATGAGGAAGAGGTTGGCGCAACTTGGCAAACTCTTCCTCTAGGAAGAGTTTTTTTCATACCATCATCAGGTGCGCCTTCCTGGGAAAAGGGGGAATATATCGAACGTTTATGGTGTATGTTTAATAAAATATTCGTGTTTTGCCTTGAAACTTTCGAAAAAAACCCGTAAATTACCGGTATGGGAGTTAAAAAACTTTTTTACTAGATAGGAGAGAACAGCATGAAAAAGTACCTGTTGGCATTGACGACGTTTGCCGTACTGTTGGCCGGATGTGCGGCGGGAGGCGGTGCACCGGAGGGACAAGCCGGCGGCCATGAAGGCGGCGAGAAGAAGCGGGTCGCGCTGATCTTGCCGGAGAAGATCGGGGTCAACCCGTTTTTCCAGCAGATGGACGAGGGTGCCAAGAAAGCGGCGCAGGAATTTGGTGTCGACGTCAAAACCATCGAGTCGACCGACCATTTCGCCATCGAGGAGAACATCCGCGCGGCCGTGGCCGAGCAATACGATTTGATCATTACGTCGTCGTTTGAATCGGAGGATGCGCTGAAAAAAGTGGCGGCGGAAAACCCGGACCGCGTGTTTGCCATCATCGATACTGTCGTGGACTTGCCCAATGTCAGCAGCGTGGTATTTCGCGAACATGAAGCCTCCTATCTGATGGGAGCAGCTGCCGGCCTGGCGACCAAGACCAACAAGGTGGGGATCGTCGCGGCGATGGACATTCCGCTTTTGAAAAAGTGGACGGTCGGCTTCCAGGAGGGACTGAAGGCGACCAATCCGAACGCAGAGGTCTTCGTCAACTACGTCGGCAGCTTTAATGACCCGGCGAAAGCCAAGGAGCTGGCCCTGCTGCAGGCAAACAAGGGAGCAGACTTTGTCTACGGAGCTGCTGCTGTCGGCGACCTTGGCGTGTTTGAAGCAGCCAAGGAAAAGGGCTTCTACACCTCCGGCCAGGACGTCGACCGCACCGGCATCGATCCGGAACACATCGTCCTGTCCCAGTTGAAAGGGACCGACACGGCCGCCTATGAAACGGTAAAGGCGTTTGTAAACGGCAGCTTGAAACCGGGCGTGCAGACGTACGGCCTGAAGGAAGACGGCGTCGGCGTCACCTACGTCACGCGCGAAAGCGAGACGCCGCTGCATCCGTTCATCGGTGAGGAGGTCATCAACAAGGTGAAAGCGATCAGGGATGAGATCGTGGCGGGTACGCGCAAGGTGCCTGATCCGCTGCAGCAGTAAACGAGACGGCGACCGACTACTGCGGTAGTCGGTTTCCTGTTGAATGGGACCAACAGGAAAAAGGAGGGAAGAGCGGGATGACGTACCGTCTGGAAATGCGCAACATGACGAAAAGATACGGCGATTTTACGGCCAACGACAACGTATCGTTCACGCTGGGGGCTGGCGAGGTCCACGCCATCGTCGGGGAGAACGGCGCCGGCAAAACCACGTTGATGCGGATGCTGTACGGCATGGAACAGCCGACGTCCGGGGAGATCGTGCTAAACGGCCGTCCGGTGGTCTTTCGCGGCCCCGACGACGCGATCCGACACGGCATCGGGATGGTGCACCAGCACTTCATGCTGTTTCCCGATTTCAGCGTAATGGAGAACATCGTCATCGGCTATGAACCGCAGCGTGCCGGCCTGTTCCGGCGCAAGGATGCGGTGGAGGCGGTGCGGGCCCTCAGTGAGCGCTACCGCATCCCGATTGACGTGACCGCCCGTGTATCGCAATGCTCGGTCGGGGAGCAGCAGCGCGTGGAAATTCTCAAGGTGCTGTACCAGGGAGCGGACATCATCGTACTGGACGAGCCGACCGCTGTCCTGACACCGCTGGAGGTAAAGGAACTGCTGCAGACGATTCGCCACCTGGCGGAGAGCGGCAAGAGCGTCATCCTGATCACGCACAAGCTCAAGGAAGTGATGGAGGTGGCCGACCGAATCACCGTGCTGCGCGGCGGCCGGGTGACCGGGACCGTTTCCCGGCAGGAGACCAGCGTGGACGAACTGGCCCGGCTGATGGTGGGCCGTGACCTGCAGCCGTTGAGTGAGCGGGTGAGCCTGGACGGCAGGCCCCTCCTGCAGGTGGAAAACCTGACCGTTTCCGACCGGCAGACGATCGTGGACAGCGTTACATTTACCGTGCACCACGGGGAAATCGTCGGAATCGCCGGGGTCTCGGGCAACGGCCAGTCGGAACTGCTGCAAGCCATCACCGGACTGCGGCCGGTCACGGCGGGCAGGGTGCTGCTGGGCGGAAAGGACGTCACCAACCGTCCTGTGGCAGCCATACGTGAAGCGGGAGTGGCCCATGTCCCGGAAGACCGCTACCTGTGGGGAACGGCCAAGCAGGAGAGCGTGGAGGAAAACGCCTTGATGGGCTACCAGCGCAAACCGGCGTTCAGCCGTCGCGGCGTCATTTTGCGGGACGCGTTTCGCCGCGTGGTGGAGCAGTGGGTGGAGCGTTTTGCCATTAAGACCGGTTCCCGGCACCTGCAGGAGCAGGCGGGCAACCTGTCCGGCGGCAATCTGCAAAAACTGATCGTCGCCCGCGAGCTGGGGCAACAGACGACGCTGTTGGTCGCTGCCGAGCCGACGCGCGGCGTGGACATCGGGGCGATGGAACACATCCACCAGGCGCTGATCGAAAAGCGAAACAGCGGCGATGGAATCCTGCTCGTCTCGTCGGAGCTGTCGGAGATTCTGGCGCTGTCTGACAGAATTCTGGTCATGTACAAGGGACGAATCGTCGGCGAACTGAAGCGGTCGGAGGCGACGGAAGAGAAAATCAGCGTGTTGATGGCAGGAGGAAGCATCCATGGAAGCGGTCAAAAAGCTGTGTAAACCGCTGGTCCAGCCGCTGTTGGCGGTGGTGATCGGCTTGTTGACGGGAGCAGTCGTCATCAGCGCGGTAGGCGAATCGATCCTGGATACCTACCAGCAGATGTGGAAAGGAGCGTTTGGGAGCTACTACTCCTTTGCCTCCACATTGGCCCGGTCCACCCCGATCATGCTGATCGGGCTGGGGCTGTCGCTGGCGTTTCGCGCCGGGGTGTTTAATCTGGGCGCCGAGGGGCAGATGGTGCTGGGGGCGATCTGCGCGACGCTGGTCGGACTGTACCTGCCCGGTCCCGGACTGGTGAAAATGCTGGCCGCGCTGGCGGCCGGTGTGGCCGCAGGCGGTCTCTGGTCGCTTTTGGCCGGGTACATGGAGGCGAAGTTTCGCGTCCAACTGCTCATCACCACTCTGCTGCTCAACTACATCGCCGTCCTGTTTGCCGGGTATTTGGTGAGTGAACCGTTTCAGGACAAGACAGGCTCGGCAGCGCTGGCTCAGACGTCCATGCTGGAAAAGAGCGTCTGGCTGCCCAAGCTGTTTGCCGGCATGAGCGTACACGCCGGCTTTCTGATGGCGTTGGCTGCTGCTCTGGCGTTGTTCTGGATCGTTCGGTTCACCCCGTTTGGCTACGAGGTGAAGATGCTCGGACACAATCCGTTGTTTGCCCAATACGGCGGGATTGACAAGGATCGGGTGATGCTTGTGGCGATGTTTGCCAGCGGAGGATTGGCCGGGCTGGCCGGCACCGTGGAAGTGCTGGGGGCGCATTACCGGTACGTCGACGGCGCGTTGACCGTCCCCGGGTATGCCTGGACGGGCCTGATGGCCACGCTGCTGGCCAATTCCCACCCGATCGGCGTCGTGTTTACCTCGATACTGCTGGCCGCCCTGCAGACGGGTGCGATGGGCGTGGAGCGCAACACCGAGGTGCCGCTGGAGTTGGCCAGCGTCATCCAGGCCGTGCTGATTCTGTTTATCTCCGCCAAAATCAGTCATGACTGGTGGAAAAACCGCAAGAGCAAGAGGAGGGAGTCGCATGGAGTTGTTTGATGGAGCACTTGTCAGTTCCACCATCCGGATGGTGACTCCGATCCTCCTGGCGGCACTGGGCGGCGCGCTGTGCGCCCGGGTGGGCATCTTCAACGTCGGGCTGGAGGGGCTGGTGCTGGTCGGAGCGTTTTCCGCCATCGTCGGCAATCACTTTACCGGCAGCCTGCCGCTGGCTGTGCTGTTTGCCGCCGCCGTCACCGTGCTGTTTTCGCTGTTGTTTGCCTACATGACGATCGGACTGAAGGCAAATGAAATCATCGTCGGCGTGGCGATCAATTTCCTCGCGCTGGGGTTGACCACGTTTGCGCTGCGCGCCGTCTTCGGCGTGAAAGGGGCGTTTTACGACAAGGACATGGCCGGGCTGCCGCAGTGGCGGATTCCCTGGGTGGCAGACATCCCCGTGCTGGGGGACATCCTGTCGGGGCATTCGCCGCTGGTCTACGCGGCCTTTTTGGCGGCGGTGCTGCTGCACCTGTTCTTTGCCCACACCGTGACCGGCTTCCGTGTGCTGGCGGCCGGGATGAATCCGGTAGCGGCCCGCAGCCTTGGCCTGAAGGTGACGCGCCTGCAGGTGCTGGCCGTGGTGTTGTGCGGCGTTCTCTGCGGCATGGCCGGGGCCCAGTTATCGCTTGGGCAGGTGACCATGTTTACCGAAGGCATGACGGCGGGGCGCGGCTTTATCGCGCTGGTGGCAATGATGTTGGGGCAGTCTCACCCGTTGGGCATTCTCGCCTCCAGCCTGCTGTTCGGATTGATGGACGCGCTCAGTATCCGGCTGCAGGGCTTTTCGCTGCCGACGCAGTTTACCGCGATGCTGCCCTATGTACTGACGATTGCGGCGATGTTCTTCCTCAAGGACAAGGGCACAGCCGCAAGCACCGCCAGCCAGCAGAGTGCCCGCTAGACAAAAGACGGACTGACCTGGGAGGAAACGGGAAGATGAACAAGGCAGAGCGGATCAAACGGATGAGGGTGCCCGCGGTCGATCCGGCCCTGGCTCGGCGGCTGCCGCCGGGACAGGTGCTGACGGAGCGGTTTCCGATCCTGCATGAGGGGGAGGTGCCTGTCTACGACCTGGAGACGTGGACGCTGCGGGTCTTCGGGGAAGTCGATCGGGAGGTAACGCTCTCGTATGCCGACATCATGGCGATGCCGCAGACGACGATCACCTGTGACATTCACTGCGTCACCCGCTGGTCCCGGTTTGACAACCGGTTTACCGGCGTTCGTTTCCGCGACTTCCTGGCAGCGGCCGGTGTCACACCGCGGGGCAGGTATGTGATGCTGCACGGCGATTACGGCTATACGGCAAACGCGGCGCTGGCCGACCTGGAACGAGACGACGTGCTGCTGGCCCACTCCTTTGACGGAGCGCCGCTGACGGACAAGCACGGTTGGCCGCTAAGGCTGATCGTGCCGCACCTCTACTTTTGGAAGAGCGTGAAATGGCTGCGCGGAATCGAATTCATGAACGAAAACAACCCTGGCTTCTGGGAGCAAAACGGTTTTCATCTGAACGGAGACCCGTTTCGCGAAGAGCGTTTCTCCGGCGAAGCCCTGCCGATTCCGGAAGACGAATGGGAGAAAAAGGAGTTTGATTGATGATGCTGCCCAATCTGAAAATTGACCCGGAAAACCTGCCAAAGCGCGCGATCGTCTGCGGCGATCCGAAGCGGGCAGCCCGCATTGCCGCCCTGCTGGACGAGAGCAAGGCGATCGGGGAAAACCGGGAATACCACAGTTATGCGGGAACGTGGAACGGCACGGCGGTGGCCGTCGTCAGCCACGGCGTCGGCTCGCCGGGGGCGGCCGTCTGTTTTGAAGAGCTGGCCAAAGGCGGCGTGAAGACCATCATCCGTGTCGGAACGGCCGGTTCCTACCAAAAAACGATCGAACCCGGCAGCCTGGTGATCAGCACGGCGGCTGTCCGCCGGGACGGACTGACCAGCCAATTGGTGCCGCCGGGTTTCCCGGCCGTGGCCGACCGCCGCGTCGTCGATGCGCTGGCCGCCGTAGCCGCGAAGCGCGATACGGGACTCCATGTGGCCGAGGGCGTGACACTGACGATGGACATGTTTTACAGCGGCGTGGTGGAGTTTCCGCACAAGCTGTACCAACAGGCGGGCGTGCTGGCCGTGGAGATGGAGAATGCGGCCCTGTTCGTGATTGCTGCGCTCCGAGGCATGCGTGCCGGTTCCATCCTGGCGATCGATGGGTACGCCGACGCTGATCTGTTGGAAACGTACAACCCTCATACGGAGACCACGGCCAAAGCGATTGAGGCAGAAGCGCGCATCGCGCTGGATGCGATCGTGGCGGTGGAGAATTGAGTGAAATAAACAGCCCCGATATGAAACGCCCAAATGCGAGATTCGGGCCATGCTGAAAGCGGCCGGATTGAATCCCGACGGTCCAAAGACATGGGAGGAACTGCGCCAGTACGCCAAGGCCCTGACCAAAAAAGAGGGGGGCAAGACGAAGACCTACGGCTTCTCCACGCCGATCGACATCTGGTTCTACGAAGCGCTGGTCTTTGAGAGCGGCGGAAATATCCTGAGCGAAGACGGCAAGAGCGTGGCGCTCGACAACGAAGCGGGAAAGGCGCCGTTGGAGTTCTGGATCAGCCTGCTGAAGGAAGGGGTGATGAAGGCTCCGCCGGGCGAAAAATACAACGCCTGGGACGTGGCCAAGCAGGATTTCCTCAACCAGCAGGTGGCCATGATTTTTACATCGACCGGAGACCTGCACGCGCTCAAGGAGAGCGCCGCGTTTGAAGTAGGGGCGGCGTTCCTGCCGGCCAATAAGGATTATGGGGTGCCGACTGGCGGCGCCAACCTGGTGATGCTGGCCAAGTCTTCGGATCAGGAGAAAAAGGCGGCATGGGAATTTATCAAATGGATGACGGATACGCCGCAGACAATACGTTGGTCGCTGGAAACCGGGTACATGCCGGTGACGAAGGAAGCGGTCGAGTCGGACGAGATGAAAGCAGCATACCAGAAAGAGCCAAACTTTCAGGTGGCGGTCAAACAATTGGAGTACGCCCAACCGCGTCCGATGGTTCCCGGCTATAAGGAACTGCAGGAAGTCATCATGACGGAGATTCAGCGGGCGGTGCTGAACCAGGCGACCGTGGACGAGGCGATTGCCAAGGTTGTGGAAAAAGGCGAGAAATTGCTGAAAAAGTAATGAGGTGATGTTGCATGAACGTTTGCATGGCGCATCGCGGCTGGTCGGGCAAGGCGCCCGAAAACACCATGAAGGCGATTGAGCTTGCGCTGGCGGAACCGGCCATTGGCGCGATTGAGGTGGACGTGCAGCTTTCCAGGGATGGCGTGCCGGTTCTGTTCCACGATTTTTCACTGGAGCGGACGACGAATGGCAGCGGACGGGTGCAGGATCTGACGCTGGCGGAACTGCGGGAGCTTGATGCAGGGAGCTGGTTTGATGAGCGCTTTGCCGGCGAACCGATTCCCATGCTGGAAGAGGTGCTGGCTGCCGTGAAGGGACGATGCACACTGAACATTGAGCTGAAAACGGTGGCCGACATGCATCCCGGACTGGCGGAACGCGTGCTGACGCTGCTGGATCGGCACGGGATGAAGCAGGATGTGTACCTCACCTCGTTTGACCACGAGCTCATCCGGCAGGTGCGGCAGCTGGACACTGACGACAAGACCGGGCTGATCGTCTACGGACGACCGATCATGATCCTGGAACAACTGCGGCAGGCGGGAGCGGATGTGCTCTCCATGTCCTATCCGTTTCTCACCCGGGAATTGGCCTGCGAGGCAATCAATGAGGGGGTTGGCGTCATCGCCTGGACGGTGGACGACCCGGACGCAATCCGCACGATTATGGAGTGGCATCCGCAGGTGCAAATCTGCACCAACCATCCGGACCGCTTGCTGGCCCTTCGCTGAGCGCACTATAACTACAACAGCGGCTGTGAGGACACTCCCTCGTGGCCGCTGTTTCATTCGGTACAGCCGGCAGCAAAAAAGGCACCGCAAAACGGGTGCCTTTTTGTTGTGCTTATATCTTGAAGCGTTTGACGTGAGCCTGCAGCTCTTCGGCGATTCTCGCCAGCGAGCTGGCAGAAGACGTGACTTCCTCCATGGAGGCCAACTGCTCCTCGGTGGCGGCGGAGACGCTTTGCGTTCCTTCTGCGGAGCTTTCCGCCACTTCGGCAATTTGCGTGACCAACTGAACCACCTGTTCCGTACCTGCGGTCATCTGGCGGGAGTGGTCTTTTACCTTCTGAATCTGGTCGGCCGTGTGGGTCACCGAATACTGAATCTGTTCAAACGATTTGCCGGCATCGTTGACGACCTCGAGGCCGAGCGCCACTTCTTTTGTCCCTTTTTCCATGGACTGTACGGCCAGGTCCGATTCCTGCTGGATGGCCAGAATGAGCTGTTCGATCTGTTGAGCGGATTGGGCCGATTGTTCCGCCAGTTTGCGGACTTCGTTGGCCACGACGGCAAATCCCCGTCCCTGTTCCCCGGCACGCGCTGCTTCGATGGCGGCATTAAGCGACAACAGGTTGGTCTGCTCGGCAATGTCGGTGATGACCTGGACAATTTGACCGATCTCCTGGGAACTTTCGCCCAGCCGTTTGACGATAAGGGCGATCTGGTTGACCGTCTCGTTGATGGACTGCATTTGTTTCGCGACGGTTTGGATGGTCTGGTTGCCGTCGATCGCGATTTGCGAAGCCCTGAGGGCAGAATCTGCGGCGTTTTCCGCATTGGTGGCAATTTGCTGAACACCGGAGGACACGTCCTGGATCGCGCGGACGCTTTCCTCCACGCTTTGCACTTGCCGTTCTGCGCCGTACGCGACTTCCTGGATGGTCGTTGCAATCTGCTCGGTGGCCTTGCTTGTGTGCTCGGCGTTTACGGTCAGTTGCTCTGCGGACGCTGCCAAATTTTCAGCGCTGGCGTTCATCTGCTGGATGATGGTGCGCAGATTATCCACCATGGCGTTTACGGCCTGGGACAGTTGGCCAATTTCATCCTGCGTGCGGATGCGGAGCGGCTCCACCGTCAGTTCTCCATCGGAGATGCGTTTGGTCACGCTGGCCACTTCCATGATCGGTCGTGTGATCCGCAGCGACACGGCGAATGCAAGTGCGATTACGAGAACGCTGACGATGAGAACGATGACAGCGATGTTGGTGTTGAGAGCGGACACAGCCGACGTAATGGATTGGACCGGGATATGCAGGAACAATCCGTAGTTTGTCGTTGCAATGGGCGCATAGGCAACCATGTACTCGCTGCCGGCGTCCGTGTAGGTATAGGAGGCTGTCTCGCTGCCGCCATGTTTGAGGAACTCGGCCAACCCCTGCGGCAGGCCGGCTTCTTCCACTGCTTTGCCGATCAGCTCTTCGTTGGGATGGGCTTGAATCAGCCCTTTGTTGTCAACGAGAATGGCGTATCCGCCGTTGCCAAGGTTGAGATGTTGCAGAAAGGTTTCGGTAAACTGGTCAACGTTGACGAGACCGGTCAGTACGCCAAGAATTTGGCCGTTTTGGTTTTTGACGGGAGAGGCGACGACAATGGAGCGTTTGCCAGTCGTCTTGGCAATCACGATGTCGGAGTAACTGGCTTTTCCGGCCATTCCTTCCTTGAAAAACGGCCGTTCGGACAAGTCGATGCCGACGCTTGTCGGAAACGTGTCGGCCGATACTTTTCCGTCTGGAGAGATGAAGGTGTTGCCGTCAAATATCTTCATTTCCTCGGTAAACGAGCGGATGAACAGGTTTTTCGCGGCAGCGTCCGTCGATTGAATATCCGATGAACGGGCCAGCACCTGAATCTCCGTCATCCGTCTGTCCAGGTATTGATCCATCGCGACGGCGGTGCTTTTGGCGAGGTCGATGTAGGACTGCCGTTGTTTGTCCGTGATGATTTCCGAGCTGCTGGTGGTGATATACAGGGAGGTGCCGATGAGTGGTATGATCGCTACGACAAGAAACCAAACAATCAGTTTGTTTCGAAGTTTGCCGAAGACAAACACGAGGGAATTCCTCCTTTTGTGATCAGGCCTATATGAACGCCTGAAGCGTAACAGCATTCAGACTGCCGGGAATGCTCCCGGCAGTCTGGAGTGAATCAATATCCCATTGCTGCACCTTCGCCGCGCGGATCGGCGCCGCCAAACTTCACGTTGGTGACGGGATCGATCAGAATCGCTCCGGATTGGCCCATTTGATCGGTGTAGGCGTCTTCCAGTTTTTCAACCGGGTGACCGCGTTTGATCAGTTCGTCCAGAACGTCTTGCGGAATTCGGCTTTCGACCTTGAGGTTGTTGGAAGAAGCACCCCAGTTGCGTCCGTGCAGCCATCTTGGCGCTTCGATCGCGTCCTGTACGCTGAAGCCAAAATCGACAATGCGGGTCACCAGAGCGGCCTGGGTCTGAGGCTGTCCTTCTCCGCCTTGGGTTCCGTAGAGGAGGTAAGGCTTGTCGCCCTTAAACAGCATCGCCGGATTGATGGTGTTGAAGGAGCGTTTGCCCGGCTCCAGGTGGTTGATGTGGTTCGGATCCAGGGAGAAGTAGCTGCCGCGGTTTTGCAACATGATGCCGGTGCCTTTGGCCACGATGCCGGAGCCCCAGTCGAAGTAGTGGCTTTGAATCATCGAAACGGCGTTGCCATCCTTGTCGACGACGCCGAGCCATACAGTGTCCCCTTTTGGATCGAGCGGCTCCACCGTTTGGGCTGCCTGTTTCATGTCGATCCGCTTGGCCAGTTCTTGACCGTGCTCTTTGGACAGCAGGTAGTCTACCGGAATGTCGGCAAACTCGGGGTCGGTCAGCCATTTGTCACGGTCGGCAAAGGCTTGCTTGGTGGCTTCCACAATCACATGGTAGTAATCGGGAGTGCCTTCGCCCAAGCTCTTCACATCGAAGTTGTTCAGGATGTTGAGAATGGAGAGCGAGGCCATTCCTTGCGAGTTGGGCGGTACGTTGTACGCCTTGTACCCGCGATAGTCAACGGAAATCGGTTTTGCCCACGTAGCGGTGTGTTTTTCAAAGTCTTTCAGGGTGAGCAAGCCGCCGTTTTTCTGCATGTCTTCGACGATTTTCTTGGCGATTTCGCCTTTGTAGAATCCGTCGGCCCCTTTTTTGGCGATGATTTTCAAGGATTCCGCCAGGTCTTTCTGCTTCAGGATTTCGCCAGCCTGATACGGTTCGCCGTTGGGTTTCAGGTAGATTCTGCGGAACTCTTCAAAGCGCTGCAGATTTTTCAGATCGTTGTCGGTCGGATCGGTCGCGTACTTGGTCCAGTACACCTGGTTGGGGGAGACGGGATAGCCTTTTTCCGCGTACTCGATCGCCGGCTCCAGCAGTTTGCTCCACGGAATCTTGCTGCCGCTCATTTCCTTGCGGGCGTAGTTGTACGCTTCCCACCAGCCGGAAACGACTCCGGGGACGGTGTTGGCGGCCAGATAACCGCGGGACGGGATTTTCTCGTATCCTTTGCTCTTGTAGAACTCAATGGTCGCTTTCTCCCCGGCACGGCCGCTGCCGTTCAGGGCGCGCAGTTCTTTCGTTTTTGCGTTGTAGATCAGCCAGAAGTTGTCCCCGCCGATGCTGGTGTAATGAGGATAGACGACGGTCAGTGTGGAAGCCGCAGCGATCGCGGCATCGACCGCGTTACCGCCTTCCTGCAGCGTCTTCAGTGCAGCGGCGGTAGCCAGGTAGTGCGGAGTGGTAACCATGCCATTCGGCGACATGGAAGTTGGACGGTGTGCAGCATTGCCCGCAGGTGTGAAGGCGGACAGGCTTAAAACGCCGGCAAGTCCCAGGGCGCCTAGTTTTTTCCAGAACCTTTTCACAGTCGTTCCTCCTTTGGTCTAGTTGTAAAAGCAAGTTGTGCTGGATGGTACGTAGCTCTGGCGCCTCACCTCCCCCCTATGGACTGCAACCGCCTGCTTACACAAAAAAGACCGATGACATAGGATCATCGGTTTGTCCTACATCAATACTTCGGTAACTGGCTGGCGTGTCCGCTCATGGCGGAGGTAGCCCCTGTAGCTTTGCGTCGCCGGGTTTCCCCGGGTTTGCCGTTTCGATATCAATGCGTGGTCGTAGATTTTCAAAATGCGTAAAATGAGACCATCTTCATTCGTCTCGCGGTGCAGGCAGTCCAATGGACTTGGGAAAATCACATTTCTATTTCATTAGATCGGTAAATTCGTCCCGATGTTTAAGGGGAAATTAAAAAAATCTGCGGATTTTGTGACTATGGTCCGATGTCCCTGCTCTAGGCGGAGGATGTTTTTCGTGCGCGCACCTTTTCTTCGCACATCCAAGCTGCTGAATTCAATAATGAACATCGGCTGCGGCCGTCAACAGCGACGGCATGTGGCCCATTGTGGTAAGGCGGGACGGGGCACGGCCCGATTTGTTGAACTCTCGATGCGGAATCAGTATTATTGATTGTAAAGGTGAAGTGAAAGGTTGATTCAATTGGAAAACAAGTCGGCAACATCCAATTTTATCCGCAGCATCGTCATTGAGGATTTGCAGGCGGGACGAGTGAAAGAAGTCGTGACCCGTTTCCCTCCGGAACCGAACGGGTATCTCCATATCGGTCATGCCAAATCCATCTGCCTGAATTTTGAGCTGGCTGACGAATTCAATGGCAGAACCAACCTGCGCTTTGACGACACCAATCCGCTGAAAGAAGACACCGAGTACGTGGAAGCGATCAAGGAAGACGTCAAATGGCTGGGCTTTGAGTGGGATGGTCTTCATTTCGCATCCGACTACTTTGAGGAAATGTACAATCGCGCGGTGTTGCTGATCAAAAAAGGCAAGGCGTACGTCGACGACCTCTCCGCGGAGGAGATCCGCAAAACGCGGGGGACGCTGACAGAGCCGGGCACGGAGAGTCCGTACCGCAACCGTTCGGTGGAGGAAAACCTGGACCTGTTCCAGCGGATGCGCAACGGCGAGTTCAAGGACGGCGAAAAAGTATTGCGCGCCAAAATCGACATGAGTTCGCCGAACATCAACCTGCGCGACCCGGTGCTCTATCGGATCGCCCATGCCACCCATCACAACACCGGAGACAAGTGGTGCATCTACCCGATGTACGACTTTGCCCACCCGCTGGAAGACGCCATCGAGGGCGTGACCCACTCGCTGTGCTCGCTCGAGTTTGAAGATCACCGTCCGCTTTACGACTGGGTCGTACGCGAATGCGAGATGGAGCACGTGCCGCGGCAGTATGAATTTGCCCGTTTGAACATGACCAATACGGTGATGAGCAAACGCAAGCTGAAATTGCTGGTGGACGAAAAAATCGTGGACGGTTGGGACGACCCGCGGATGCCCACCATCGCCGGTCTGCGCCGCCGCGGCTACACGCCGGAAGCGATTCGGGCGTTTGCGCGGGAAATCGGCGTCTCCCGCAGCAACAGCGTGGTGGATGCGAAGATGCTGGAGCATTTCATCCGCGAAGACCTGAAGCTGAAGGCGCCGCGCACGATGGCCGTGCTGCGCCCGCTGAAAGTGGTCATTACCAACTATCCGGAAGGCCAAGTGGAGATGCTGGACGCGGAAAACAACCCGGAAAATCCCGAGATGGGCATCAGGCAAATCCCGTTTTCCCGCGAGATTTACATCGAGCAGGATGACTTCATGGAAAATCCGCCGAGCAAGTACTTCCGCCTGTTCCCGGGCAACGAAGTGCGGCTGAAGCACGCCTACTTCATCAAGTGCCACGACGTGATCAAGGACGAACAGGGGAACGTGGTGGAACTGCACTGTACGTACGACCCGGAAACGAAGAGCGGCACCGGGTTCACCGGCCGGAAAGTGAAGGGGACGATCCACTGGGTGGACGCCAAACACGCCGTTCCGGCGGAGTTCCGCCTGTATGAACCGCTCATTCTGGACGGGCAGGAAGACGGCGATTCGTTCTTGGACAACATCAATCCCAATTCGCTGGAAACGCTGCACGGTTTTGTCGAGCCCAACCTGAAGGACTGCAAGCCGCACGACAAGTTCCAGTTCTTCCGCCACGGCTACTTCAACGTCGATCCAAAGTATACGACTCCGGACAAACTGGTGTTCAACCGGATTGTCTCGCTGAAAAGTTCGTTTGAACTGCCGAAGAAGGGATAAATTCGCGCATACATGGAAAAGCTGTTAACACGGTTAACAGCTTTTTTCATATTCTTGGGGACCCCCGCCGGGTGCTGCATGAGCACACCTGAGCGGGGGAATTTTTTGAGAGGGGCGGCCGGATATGCTCGATTCCGGTCACAATTTTAAAGAAAAAATGTCATTTGGACGGCAGGATTTCCCATGGAAGTTCATTACACAGATGATATATTGGTTGTACAACCAATCAAAATGAATGGTGATCTGGAATGAAACCAAAAGCAGGTAATACGCGAGCCCAATAAATTGAAGCGGCTTACAAGGTTCTTGCCGAAAAGGGATACGAAAACAGCTCCGTTAAGGACATTGCTCGTGAGGCAGGCGTGTCGCCCGGCTTGGTGAACTACCATTTTGCAAACAACGAAGACCTTTTGGTGTCTGTTGTCAAAGAAGCAGCCAATGAGTACTGCCAACAGATGAGACAGTTACGGAAGACAGTTGCGGAAGACAAACTTGCCGACGCTGCGCTGGCAGAGTCTTTGGAGCGAATAAAGAGCAATGCCGATTGGTACAAGCTGCGATATGAATTGTATGTGCTTGGCTTGCGAAATCCCGCGATTCAGTCCGGGGTGAAAGAGCTTATCGCAAGGGGAAGGGAGGGAATCGAAGAAACAATCCAAGCGGTGGCAGGAAAAACGCTGCCAAATGGGGCTGAGATGTCCGCCATTTTGTTCGCCTGTTTTGAAGGGCTCGCCTTGCAGTCTTTCGTTGATTCGGAGTTTGACCTGGAAGGCGCTTACCAAATCCTTGGTCAAATGGTCGAACAATTCTTGCAATCGCAATCGGAACGTGAGCGGACGTGACAGTGCGCGTACCGCGCGAGGATTGAAAGGTATGTATGTGGTGTCAATAGAGCCGTTGTTATCTGTATTGGTTGGTCATCCTGCCGTTCTGACGGAGGAGCAGCCAAAAGCGGCGTCAAAAATGGCTGGAATCCGTCTATCATCAGGTGCGTTTTGGACTCAGGGAATCATGATGAAGATTCGGTTATCCCGTTGGGTCGATACCCGGGCGTATGACAAGGAAAACAGGTGGCACAAGTCTCACTTCTTCGAAACACCCAGATGTTTACCCCTCCCCTTAGCGTTTTGAAGCGGACGCTATCGACTTATTGCTGGTCGTCAAGAGAGCGAGCGGGCACCATCACACATGACACCACGGGCTTTGGTTGCAATGCGTCGCCAAAATGAAAATGCAGGTGAAATTGCCATAAATTAGTGTATAATGTGTGTATAAAATTTTGACAAAAGGGGGTGGGGAACCATGAGATTTCGCGACCTTCACATCAACATCAAGGTGCGCCTGCTGACAAGGTTTTTAAGCATTTTGGTCGGTGCGACGATTTTTCCGTTTATGTCGATATACTTTACGGAAAAACTGGGGCAGGCGATCGCCGGGGTTCTCATGCTGTCAACGGTCATAACCACGGTGATTATTAGCTTCTACGGCGGATTTTTGGCCGACAGGATCGGGCGGCGAAAAGTGATGATCATGTCGCAATCGGTACTGCTAGGGGCGTACTCCGTCATGACCATCGCCAACTCCGAGTGGCTCGATTCAGCCTGGCTCACCTATGCGATGCTGCTGGTGCAAAGCGTCGGCACCGGCATGCTGTTTCCCGCCGTGGACGCCATGATCATCGACGTGACGAATCAGGAGAATCGCCGGTATGTCTACAGCTTGAACTACTGGTCGATCAACCTGGCCATGTCGATCGGTGCGCTGGGGGGCGGCTTTCTGTTTCAAACGCACCGGTTTGAATTGTTTCTGCTGTTCACCTGTGTTCATGTGTTAACGCTGATCATGTTTGTCTTGTTTATGACCGAATCGCACCAAACGAAGCGGAATGAACAGGTAAGAAACAAGGCGGTGTGGAAGGATCTGCTGCAAAGCTATCGGCTCGTGGCCAAGGATCGCACTTTTCTCTTTTTTTGTCTCGCAGTGTTGTTGGGCAACGCCCTGCTCAATCAGAAAACCTATTACATAGCTGTTCGTCTTCAGCAGGAGTTTGGCAGCCAGCTTCTGAACGTGGCGAATTGGTTTTCGCTCAAGATCGACGGGATCAGAATGGTTGGCATCATGCAGACGGAGAACACTATTTTGGTTGCCATGGGCATGTTGTTGGTGACGAAGTGGATCAAACGGTTCTCGGACAGCCTTGTGCTGCGAACAGGCGTGTTCTTGTACATGATTGGCTTCGCCGCCTTGGGAAGCAGCAACGGGCTGTGGATTCTGCTCCTGGCGGTGTTTGTCGTGACATGCGGCGAATTGTTGCTGACGCCGGTAAGCCAGTCCGTAATCGCTGATCTGGTGAACGATGAAGCGAGGGGGTCCTATATGGCGGTGTACGGACTGGTTGGTCATGGGGGAAGGCTTCTGGGCGCTGGCGGCATCCTGGTCGGGGTGCTTGTGCCATCCTGGATGATGAGCGGACTCTATGTTCTGATCGGAATCTTCATGCTCTGCTTGTTTCACTACGTGTTAAAACAGCGTCAGCAAAAAAACGAGACCGACGCTGCTTCTCACAATACACCGCTCCCTGTGTAGTGCCGTAGATATGTCGGGGGAGCGCAACAGGGCGCCCTTGATCGTCCAGGGGTGCCCTGTTGCGTTTGATTGTTCCGCTGGCTGGATGTCCGGTACCCATGCGTCGTTCGCGTGTATTCGCGCACTGGGAGAAAGGAGCGGCCAGCTCGGGGAAAGTTATCGCCGGACCCGTCTCTTTTTGATACAGTAGACAAAGGAGAAGAAAAAGCAAGGTGTGAAGGATATGGCAATTTTGCACAACGATTGGGCCGAACTGCTGGCGGACGAATTTGAAAAACAGTACTACCGGCAGTTGCGGCAGTTCCTGAAGGCGGAATACCAAAGCCGCACCGTGTATCCCGACATGTACGACATTTTCAACGCGCTTCATCTGACGCCGTACCGGGAAACCAAAGTGGTGATTCTCGGTCAGGACCCGTATCACGGACCGGGACAAGCCCACGGCCTCAGCTTTTCCGTCAAACCGGGGGTTGCGCCTCCGCCATCACTGCAAAACATCTTCAAGGAACTGCAGAGCGATCTGGGCTGTGCCATCCCCAATCACGGCTATCTGGTTAGCTGGGCAAAACAGGGGGTCCTGCTGCTCAACACAGTGCTGACCGTGCGCGCGGGCAGCCCCAACTCGCACAAGGGGATGGGCTGGGAGCAGTTTACCGACCGGGTCATTGCCGTCCTAAACGAGCGGGAAACGCCGATGGTCTTTATTCTCTGGGGGCGTCACGCGCAGGAAAAAGCAGCGTTTATTGACAAGCAAAAGCATTGTGTCATTCAATCCCCGCATCCAAGCCCGTTTTCGGCCAATCGGGGCTTTTTCGGCAGCCGGCCGTTTTCCAGGGCCAACCGCTTTTTGCGGGAGCAGGGCTTGGGCGAAATCGACTGGCAGCTTCCCCTGCAGGTGGAACTGACCGCCGCAGGAGAGCAGTAAGCGAGGCGCGTTTTCGTTAATCCTTGCTGCGGATGACAAGCAGGCACCCGCTTGCGACGGAGATTGTCCCGCTGTCGGCCGTCAGCACGTTGCTGATGCCCAGCGTGTCACCGAGGCGCAGCGTCGCATGTTCCAGCGGATATTGAAATCCGGACAGGGTAATGCCGGTCACTTCCGGGGTGAGCGGCAGCAGCGAGATGTGGGGAAAGCGGCTGGGGCCGAGGGTCAGCTCGCGGTCGACGAGCATGATGTCATTGGCAGCATCGACGATCCGGCAGCGTACGCCGCTGCGCAGCCCTTTCCACAACAGGTGAACGTTGGCCAGCGTGTGATCGAAACGGGACCCCAGTGCCCCCGTCAGGACAATCTCCTGCGCGCCCTGATCCAGTGCCCAGACGAAGCCCATCTCCGTGTCGGTCATATCTTTCAAGACCGGGTCGCAGGAGCGCACTTCTTCGCTGTGCGCGCTGATCTCCGTCCACTCCTCGGGCGTGACCGAGTCAAAATCGCCGATGGACAGGCGGGGGCGAAGACCGTGGCGGATGAGAAACAGCGCTCCCCGGTCGACACCGACCAGACAGTCACCCGCCTCTACTTCCTCAAGCGCCCAGTCACCCAGATTGCCTCCTGCAAACAGGATGATTCGTGTTGGATTGCTCATGATTTTTTCCTCATTCCGTGTCGATTGCGTTTGTCATCCCCAGATCGTTTTTCCTGGGAGCAGGCCCGTCCTACCCAATCAGGGGCTCCGGGCCCGAAAACGGTTCTCTTCCACAATATCATGGACCCGCCCTGATGTGCCAATGAAGATGAGCCCATCTGCTTCACCTGCCCATAGCCGATCCTCGCGAAAGATCTTGCCGGCGGTCATCGCCTATCATGCAATACCAGTGAAAATAATTGAATGTTTTGGATTTTGTCGATTAAAATCATTTTATCAACTGCGGGAAGGTGAAGAGATGATTGTCGTCAAGCGCATGAATCAATGCACGCTGGCTGAGGTCACACTGGCGTGGAACCGGGGGTTTGAGGGCTATTTTGTTCCGGTGACGATGACGGAAGAAAGTCTGCTGCAGCGGCTGGGACGGGAGGATTACGCACCATCCCTGTCTGTGATTGCGTTTGCGGACGGGGAACCGATCGGTCTGGTCGCCAGCGGCGTTCGCACCATCAACGGGAAAAAAGCGGCCTGGAACGGAGGCACCGGCGTTGCTGCGGCGTACCGTCGGCAGGGCGTTGGACGCCGATTGATGGGGGAGACGCTGGCCCTGTACCGCAAAGCGGGCGTCGAGCTGGCGACGCTGGAAGCGTTCCGGCAAAACGAGCAGGCGATCGCCCTCTACCGGCAGTTCGGTTATGAGGTGACGGACCGGCTGCTGTTCTTGCAGCGTACCGACGCGCTGACGGATCGGCCGTTTGGCGATGTCACTTCCGCCCCCTACCGGCTGCGGCATGGCATTCCCCAGGAGGCGGCGGCGCTTTCCTTTTACGAGGCGGACGTGCCGTGGCAAAACCAGTGGCCCAGCCTTTGCGATGGAGAGGCGGTCTTCGTGGAAGACGAGAACGGCGAGACAGTCGGTTACGCCTTTTACAAACGGACGCTGGACGAGGCGGGCAAACCGACCGCTATCGTATTGCGGCAGTGTGCGTACCTGCCCGGACGGGCTGATGCGGAGGCGATCGTTCGTTTTGCGCTTGCCCATGTGTGGGGATCGCCGGAACTGGCCTGCACGCGTTCTACCTTCAACCTGCCGGCCTCCTGCAAGCTGGTGGTGAGCGTGCTGGAACAGGCCGGGTTTCAGCCCTCCGGCATCGAACAGGTATACATGATCCGTCAGATGGAGCAGGGCGGCTAGGTGATTGAGCTTCTTGTCGACATGTGAAGCGTCCTCTGTCTCGATACAGGAGACGGCAGCATGTAGACAAAGTCCGAGGCGCATGGGAGATCGGGCCCGCTCGCTCGCTTGACGCCCAGCACAGGAGCGGATGATGTCCGCTCCAAAACGCGACGCGGGCAGGGGGCAAACATCTGGGTGTTTCGCTGAAGTGAGACTTGTGCCCCCTGTTTTCCCCGCGTCTTTCGTTTTTCCGCTGAGCCGGTCGTCAAAGGAGCTCGCTTGGCCCATCACTCCATGCGGTGTACGTTGTCTTCAGCTTTGGTTTATGAATGTTCAGGCCTTCCGGACTGGATATTATGGGCATCACTTCCTTGTGGACGCTTACTACATAAACAGTTTGTCTGCAATCTGGCGTCACCTGTCTCGATACAGGACTTTTGTTTGACAAACATGACCAACGCATCTGTCAAATCGGGTAATATAGTAGAGGGGTTTCACCCTGCCATATCCGAACGACAGGAGATTGTATCATGCAGAAAGTAGAATTAATTGCCACGGCGACATTTGGCCTGGAAGCCGTGGTCGCCCAGGAAGTAAGGGCGCTGGGCTACGAAGACGTCAAGGTGGACAACGGCAAGGTGACGTTTACGGCAGACATTTCCGCGATACCGCGGGCAAATTTGTGGTTACGAACGGCGGATCGCGTGCGTCTTAAAATGGGAGAGTTTCGGGTGACGACGTTTGACGAGCTGTTTGAGAAGACCAAGGCGCTGCCCTGGTCGGACTGGCTCCCGGAAAACGCAACGTTTCCGGTGGAAGGCAAATCCGTGAAATCGACGCTGTTCAGCGTGCCCGACTGTCAGGCGATCGTGAAAAAAGCGGTGGTGGAAAGCCTGAAAAAAACGTACAAGCGGGACTGGTTCGAGGAGCAGGGGCCGATGTACAAAATCGAGGTGGCCTTGTTGAAGGACGTCGCCACTTTGACCATCGACACGTCGGGACCGGGGCTGCACAAGCGGGGATACCGCGGATTGATCGGCGCGGCGCCGTTGAAAGAGACGATGGCGGCGGCGATGATTCTCTTGTCCCGTTGGAAGCCGGACCGCGTCCTGATGGACCCGTTCTGCGGTTCTGGAACCATTCCGATTGAGGCCGCCCTGATCGGGCAGAACATCGCCCCGGGAATGAACCGCGAATTCGTCTCCGAGAGCTGGCCGAATATCCCGAAGACCTTGTGGCGGCAAGCCCGCGCGGAGACACACGATCTGGCCCGCTACGACCAGAAGCTGGAGATCATCGGCACGGACATCGATGACGAGATTCTGCGGGTCGCGCGGCGCAATGCGGCCGAAGCGGGCGTGGAGGACCAGATTCACTTCCAGCGCATGGACGTGCGCGACGTCCGTACCAAACGCAAGTACGGTTATCTGATCTGCAATCCGCCGTACGGCGAACGGCTGGGCGACTGGAAGCAGGTAGCCCGGTTGTATCGCGACATGGGTGAGGTTTTTTCCGCGCTGGACACGTGGTCGTTTTACGTGCTGACGTCGGACGAGCAGTTTGAGAAGCATTTCGGCCGGACGGCCAGCAAGAAGCGAAAATTGTACAACGGCAACATCAAGGTGGACTACTACCAGTTTTTCGGCCCGAAACCGCCTCGTCCGGCAGTGGTTGTGCCGGATGCGTAATACAGAGAAGCAATATGTTGGAGGAGGAAACATGGTGTTGAAGCGTATGGCAGCCAGGGCAATGACCGTTTGTCTGGCGCTGTCGATGCTGTTTACTCAGGCCGCAGCGGCCGCTGGTTCCGCGACGGCAGCGGAGCAGCAGGGTGGGGAACTGCCCTACGAGCAGAACGTGAGCTTTTCCGATTTGCAAAACAGCTACGCCCGGGAGGCTGTCAACCGGCTGGCTGCGGTTCAGCTGATCAGCGGCCAGGGCGGGGACCGCTTTTATCCGCAAAAGCCGATGACCCGGCAGGATGTGGCGGTGCTGCTGGCCAAGGTGATGGGCGTGCAGCCGAAACTGCCGAAACAGGCGGTGTTTGCCGACGTGCCGGCGGACAGCCCGTACGCTCCGTACGTCTACGCACTGGCGGAGCTGGGGGTGATGCAGGGACGAAGCGATGGCAAGCTGGGAGCAGCCGATCCGTTAACCCGGCAGGAGATGGCCGTTCTGCTGACACGGCTGTGGAAAGCGGGCGGCGGCCAGATGCAGAGCGCAGACGCAGCACCGTATGCAGATGAGGAGGAAATTGCCGACTACGCCCGGCAAGCAGTGACTGCTGTTACCGCCCAGCGCTGGATGCAGGGAGCTGGCGGCAAATTCCGCCCGCAGGGGACGGTGACCCGGGGCGATGCCGCGATCATCGCCGAGCGCCTGCTGAACGCTCGCTCCCAGCAGGCGGAACAGGCCGATTTTACGCTCAATGCGGCCAAGCTGTCGGTCATGACGGGCACCAGCACACGGGTGGAAGTGGCGCCAACCGTCGGGACTTTGCCGTTTTCCCCCGTCTTTGCCTTTGACCGGCCGGAATTGGGCACCGTGCTGCCGGACGGCACGTTTGTCGCCGGACCCACACCCGGAAAGGGCACGCTGACCGTGACAGTGGGGTATCGCACGAAGGAGATTCCCGTGGAAATTACCGCTGCGCCAGCGCCACAGGCGCAGGATGCAGTGGAGCCAGATAAACAGCTGGAGGAAACCGGAGGGGAAGTGAAGGCGGACACGGCGGCTGCGGGTGCGGAGAAAAAGGCTGAGGCTGGCGCGAGCGAGACTGACAAACTGGCTGCGGGCGAAGCCAACAAACCGGCCGAAACCGCCCAATCCGACGATGGCGTAGATGGCGATCAGACCGGATCGGACACAACACCGGCCGCAGCTGATCAGGACGGGGATGGATCAGAGCCTGTCTCACAACCTGCAGAGGAAGATGGCCTGATCAACTTCGCGCCGGGCAGCTTTACCTCTGTCCAGACGATGGGCAAGCCCGATGCCTATTTCGCCCAGGTGGAAAAACAGTACCCCGGCCCGGTAGGCGGATTGGTGACCCCGTCGGAGACCTGGACCGGTTACTACCGTCTGTTTGGGCGAAAAGTGACCGTCGCCCTGGATGAGGTAAAGCGGCTGGAGCGGGTAACCCTGACGTTCCAGCAGCAAAAAGGCTCGGGCATCACCATGCCGGAATGGATGGACGTGGAAGTTTCCCGAGACGGCAGGGCCTGGTATTACGCCGGTAAAGCGAAGCATGACGTATCGCCGGCGGAGGAAGCGGTGGTGGTGCGCACGCTTGCTGTGACGCTGCCGAAAGTGGAGGCACGATACGTCCGAGTCTCGTTCCCGGTAAAAGTGTTTGCCTTTGCCCGCCAGTTGGAAGTGTGGGGGACCAATCTGAGCAGGGGTGAGAGCCCGTCCGTCCTGCTGCCGCCGGAAAATCAAAAGCAGACCGTTGTCGAGGATAAAACGGTCCGCCGCGTGGAAAACATGCTGCTGGCCTATTCCGGTGCATACGGTGAGCGGGGCATCTGGCGGAAGGAAGATTTCCTGCCGATGGTCGGCTATCTGACCAAGGACGGGTACATGGTCGACCAGATGTTTGACACGGTGCTCTTTTTGCCGTATCAAATCCTGCCTTCAACCAAAGAGGGTTGGAAGGAATACATGAATGACCTGTTCCGCACCGGCCAGCAGCTGGAAGCGCTGAACGACGCGATGCGCGAGTTCAACCGCCTGCGGGGGACGTTGTACGGCACACCGACGGTGGAAAACGTCGTGCTCGCCCTGCCTTATCCCAATCCATCCCAGACGGACTTCGGCAGTCTGGACGACAAGCAGCCGTCCCTCTCCTTTAACGCCCGCCAGGTGGGCGAAGAGCAGGCGTATGAAAACCGCAAGCAGGCGCTGGAGTGGTACTACCGGGAGCTGAAAAAGCGCTGGGACAAAGCCGGTTTTGCCTATCTGAGGCTGGAGGGCATCTACTGGTTCCACGAGCTGATTGATGACAGCGCGCCCAAGGAGCGGGAGCTGATTCGTCACATGGCCGGCATCGTGCACGACGACGCGCTCCGCTTCTACTGGATTCCGTACTTTGGTGCGCCGGGGCTGGCCGAGTGGAAATCGCTCTACTTCGACTACGCGTTCCTCCAGCCCAACTACTACAGCGACAAGCCGGTGCAGCTCGACCGCCTGGAAGGCACCCTGGACGTAGTGAACAAGTACGACATGGGCGTGGAAATCGAAGGGGACGAGCGGATGTACCGCGATCCGAAGTTTTACCAGCTCTACTACAACCAACTGGTGGCAACGCACAAGCTGGGCCTGGATAAAAACCGGATTCACGCCTACTACTTTGGCTCCAAAACGCTCTTGGAAGCGGCCAACAGCGACGATCCGGTGATCCGGGGCATCTACGACGATACCTACAAGTGGATGCGCGGCCGTTTTGACCGGAATGAGTATTTTCTGCCGGAAGTGATGCCGTAGGGCATTGCCGCGCTGGAAACGGGAAACAACAAACCTCCGTGGTGATGACAGCCGCGGAGGTTTGTTGTAGTGGACGTGCATGTAGGAGGTGGTCACGATTAAAGAAAATTTTGTACCTTTCCTGCTTTTGCTGATCCTTGTCACTTCCCTGTATGACATTTTTAAAAAGAAGTGGATTTTTCGGCCGATCAATGGAGGGGCGATGTGCGTTATACTCTATCAGATTAGCCCTGATCATTGGTGGACAAGTCTGATCGTGCTGGTTTTCTTCTATGTGTTTGAATGGTGGAGACACCATCGAGCCTGACAACGCCGGAGAGGGAGTATTCTGTTGGCCAGCAACAAGCGTTTCCGTGAATTCTCTCTTAATACATTAAATGCGCAAGCTATAGAGAAATGGGTTAATTTACCATTCAGGAAAATTATGTTAGACTCAGGAAACAGAAAGGAGTGATAACATTGAAGAAATTCGGAACCCTTCTGTTAATCATTGGCATTTCAACCTATTTGACAGGATGTGCGCCAACTGATTCAAATCCTTCTGCCTCTCGCCAAACTTCTGTCAGTCAAACAACTATAGAAGAAAACGTTCCATCATTTGTTTTAGAAGCCGTTGCTCAAATGTTACGTAAACCAGTGAATGCCATTGAAAAAGAGGACTTTACAAAAGTAAAAGAGTTGCATTTGAATGTTGGAGAATTGGGAGAAGATCAAAAAAACAATGTTTATGATCTTTCAGTCATCGCCGGTATGAAAAATCTAAAAGATCTGTACATCGATCACATCAAAGTTAAAGACTATAATTTTTTAGCAGAATTGCCGCAACTTGAAACGCTCAACTTATCCGGTGTTCAAATGAACCAATTGCCGTCATTTGATCAATTTAACAACTTACGAAGTCTCTCTTTAGAAGATGGAGACATTTCTGATTTGCACTTTCTCCAAGATGTGACTTCACTCCAATACCTCAATTTGAGGAATAACAAGATTACAGACATTGCTCCCATTCAGTCACTAAGCACATTAACCTTCTTGGATGTTTCAGATAATCCGATTACCAGCATTGATTCAATAAAGAGCTTTTCTAACTTAGAACGCTTTCAAATGCGAAATACATCGGTTGATAATCTTGAATCGCTAAGTCAATCACAAAACCTAAAATATCTTGATATACGTGGGTCAAAAGTGACTTCTATAAAACCATTGTTGAATTTAGCTAAACTCGAATTTTTATTAGCGGATCTTGAAAATATCGATGACATAAATCTTTTACCGAAAAAAGTGCAACGTTCTCAAGAGTCGATATTAGAGAAAGAATAGTGTTAGATTCTTTAAGAAACATCAAGTTTTTTAATTTTTTTCCGAATGGTTGTTTTTTTACCATTATTTTTCCTTAATAGGTGAGCGGCAAGGAGCCGCGGCATTTACAAAACCTATTGAGGAGGATTGAATCTTATGGCTACTAAAACTTTTTCCCGTGATTTGGGCACCACGAGTTTCAAGCAGTTCGACAGTAAGTGGGCAAGTAAAACTACATCATGCGGTGGAACAATGCGTTCCGAAGGTTGCTACATCACGTCAGTCGCTATGATTTTCAACAGCTTTGGCGACAATGTTGATCCTGGTACTCTGCTGGACAATTTGAAAAACACCGGTAAAGATTGTCCGATTGACTGGAATGCTGCTGCCTCTCGGTATTCCCATACCTATCATGGAAAAATGTCTGGTACATTCGACAAATTGAAGGCAGACATCTTTGACTTAATTGTAAATGAAAGAATCCCAGTAATGATCCACGTACCTAATCATCTTGTTGCTGCAAAAGGATTTAAAGGGACGCTCTCAGTTGACGTAGACGGCTCTCCATACTACAGCCAAATCACTCCAGAGATGATTTTGGTTAACGACCCAGGTAGCAGTTCTAACCAAACGTTGCAGGACGTTATTAACCAACGAGGGGCAGTCGATTATTACACTTACTACACGGACTAAGTCTAAATGTAAAAGAAGAGTCTCCCTAATAAGACGGGAGACTCTTCTTTGTTGACATACGCTGGCTGGAGTACCAGTGTCCTTAGGCAATATCATTAACCCCTTGTATGCCTTCGAGAGCTTGCTCCAAGTGGAAGCTTGTAAAAACGTACACCCCTTAGTCATGGGAATCCCCTCGGGGAACCGATGATGACGTGAAGGGGTGTGTTGTGTGCAGGAAACGTGACTTGTCCGGGCCGGCGGCTGACGAAGCGTCTGCCTATGGCTGTCGGACATGCGCGTCAGTTTTCTTGGCTTGTGGAATCAGCCTGAACATGTACACGTAGAGCAGCGCACTCACCAGCGTGAGCCCGAGAATGACCGCGAAAACGCCGACGGGGGAGAGTCGCTCTGACAAGCCGATGGTCAGCGGCGCGAGGAACCGGCCGATCGAAAACTGCAGCGAGGACGCCCCCATGTACTGGCCGCGTGCGTCCTCCGGCGCGTATTTGCTGATGAAGCTTTGGGCCACGGGGGTGCGAATCAGTTCGCCCAGCGTCATGATGACGATGCAGCCGAACAACAACCAGATGTTGACCGTAAAGCCCATCAGGAACAGGCCGAGACCGCACAGAACGGACGACAGCACGAGACTGTTGCGGTCACTCCAGTTTTCAAACCGGCGCGTGACCGGCAGCGTGAACAGCACGACCAACAAGCCGTTCAAGCCGATCAGCCAGCCGAACGCGGAGGTGCCCCCAATCGAAAACGACCAGTCACCCCACCAGACGAGCGGCTGGATGGGCACGTGTTCCTTGACGTACAGCGCCATGAACAAATCGAGCTGCATGAAGGCGATCGCGATCAGGACACCCGCTCCGATGTAGATGGCAAACGGCTTGTCGCGAAAAATCACGACATAGCTTTGGAACTGCTCCTTCAATGAGAACGCTTGGCGAGCACTTCCTGCCTGGTGCGACGGCAGTGTCTCCTTGATCCAGACGTATATAGCAAGGCCGAACAACAGTTCGACGATCATGCAGATAAGCAGCAGTTCAAACCGGTGGTGCACGAAAAAGAAGGAGCCAAGAACAGGCCCGGCAACGACGCCAATGTTCATCGCGGTGTAAAAGGTGGCAAATATCAGGCGCCGATCCTCTTCCGATGTCAGGTCGGCCACCATCGCCGAACTGGCCGGCCAGTACAGGGAGCCGGCAATCCCGATGCCGATAAAGGCGATGTAATCAACCCAGGGCGAGGGAGAAAAGGCAAACAGCCCGAACATCGTCGAAGACAACGCGATGGACATCAGCATCGTCGTACGTCGGCCGATCCGGTCGGCCAGGTATCCTCCGGCCAGGTTGGCGAACATCCCCAGCAGCGGAGGTACGGTCAGCAGCAGTCCAGCCTCCTTTTTGCCGAACGCGTCGCTGAAATGAATCGCCATAAAGGGAAAGTACATCCAGAAAAACGTATGCGTAATCAGCTCGCCGAAAAGCCTGATTTTCAAATTTAGGTCCCAAGAACGCCAATGCATGACAAGAATCCCTCCGATTTCTCGATGGTTTGCTGTCTGCAGGCGCCCTTCCCACGGCGTTTTCCATCCGCGCGCAAATGCAAAAGGAGGAACGAAAAAAAGCGCAATCGGGAGAAGCGAGACCTCTACCTCTTCCGCATGCGCTTGCTCGACAAGGTCGGGATACGGGCACGGGGAAACGGACGAGTGCGAAAACGGCGCGTTTTCACCTGCCCATGCCAGGAAGCCAATGGTGACAGCTGTCCGGCCCGGCCCCTTATCGAAAAGGACGGAAGTGGTTCAGGCGTCCTGCAGCTTTCTTGCAAGACAGGGATGTGAAAGGGGCGGAGACCCCTCGCACAAGGTCCCCGTCCTATGCCAGAAAAACTGCAGCAATCGCCATGAACCAACACTCCCATCCTTTGACTGTTCATTCAAAAGATTTGTACAGATAAACACTCTTTGATGACTAGAATACTCCATAGATGTGAAAACATGCAAGAAAAATTTTTTATCCACCAGCGGTTCCGCTGTTCGCCGATTGTGTGCGGGTGGGCGTTCCGAATACCGGTAATGAGCAGTCTCATAATTGAAAAGTATCTGTCCATTCGGTAAAATAATTTTTATCTATTGCACCCTGGGGAGGAGTTAGGATGTTGGATCCACGTATCGGCAAGCTGGCGGAAACTCTGCTGAATCACTCCGTTCGTTTGCAGGCACAGGAATGTTTGTTGATTGAAGTACGCGGAGAAGGACAGGCGCTTGCCAAGGAACTGATCAGGCAGGCGTACGCCAGGGGAGCGTATCCGTTTGTGCGGTTCATCAATCCGGCCATACAGCGTGAATTGATGATGGGCGCTGACGAAAGGCGGGCGTCCTACCAGCTCAAGTGGGAACAGGCGATGTTTCAAGACATCCAGGCGTTTATCGTGATCAACGGGCCCACCAACACCAGCGAGGCAGCCGACGTGCCCATCGAGCGCAGCCGTGCCCATCAGGCGGTGATGCAGCCCCTTTCCGACTACATCATCACCCAGATGCGCTGGGCGCTGCTCAACTACCCGACGCCGGCGATGGCCCAAAGCGCCAACATGTCCACCGAGGCGTTCGCAGACTTTTACTTCGACGTCTGCTCACTGGACTATCAGAAGATGCACGAGGCGTTTTTGCCGCTGAAAGCACTGATGGAGCGGACGGACAACGTGCGCCTGGTCGGGCCGGGTACCGACCTGACCTTTTCCATCAAAGGCATGCCCAGCGTGATTTGTTCCGGCGAGGCGAACATTCCGGATGGAGAGATATATACGGCGCCGGTGCGTGACTCTGTGAACGGCACGATTACGTTCAACACGGCCACCACGTATCAGGGTACCCGGTTTGAAAACGTGCGGCTCACGTTTGAAAACGGCAAGATTGTAGAGGCGACAGCCAACAACACCCAGAAGCTGAACGAGATTCTCGACAGCGATGAAGGAGCCCGCTACATCGGCGAGTTTGCCATCGGCGTCAACCCGTACATCCTGCACCCGATGAACGACATTTTGTTTGATGAAAAAATCGCCGGCAGCTTTCACTTCACTCCCGGGCGCGCCCTAGAAAATGCGGACAACGGCAACCGCAGCCAGGTGCACTGGGACATGGTGAATATCCAACGTCCGGAGTACGGCGGCGGCGAAATCTGGTTTGACGACGTGCTGATCCGCAAAGACGGCCTGTTCGTCCTGCCGGAGCTGGAGGCGCTCAATCCGGACAAGTTGAAAGGCTGAACAACTGAAATTGGACGTCTGGCCCGTTTATCCAAGCGGGTCTTTTTTTGTCGCAGCGGTCATTACCGGGAAAGATAGTAAAATATTTACAGTAAATTGAATCTTGTGATAATCTATATAAAAAAGTTAAAAAGGATAAACAACTTTCGTAGGGGGCTTCTGCTATGGTAGAGGACGTTCGAGAGATGCTTCTGAGGTATCGACTCCAGGAGAACATCACGCTCAGTGAGTTGGCGGAGCGGACAGGTGTCAGCAAAAGCGTCCTGTCACGGATTGAATCCGGGGAAACGAAACGGCCCGGATTTGCCACCTGCAAAAAAATATCGCAGGCGCTGCAGATTCCCTACGCATCGCTAATCAGCGCGTACCTGGACATGACCGAACAGGCTGAAATGCTGAAGTTTCTGCTGGAAGAGGCTGTTTCCCTGAATAACAGGTCGCTGGTTCGGAAAGCGGCGCAAAAGTTGCTGGAGACCCCTAAATTGGACCCCTTTCTTGCTCTGGATACGTTGCTGCATGTCGCAAAAGAAAAAGAAGAGGCGGAAATCAAACTGGCCCTGTATGACGTATTGATAGACTATACCAGAAGACGCGGCATTCCTTACTACCTAGCAAAAGGGTTACTGGAACGGTATGAAATCGAACGCGACCACTTTACCCAATTCGAGGAGATTTACCGAAGAGGAAAGGAACTGCTGCATTACATCGAATACCTGCACCCGATGGAGCGAATCACAGCCTATTATCGTTTGGGCGTACATGCGTACATTCTGGATTACTATCAGGAATGCATTGATCTGTGCAGCAAGGGGATTCGTGAAGACCAAACCGACAACAAACATAAAGCCTCCGCTCTGATTGCCATAGTCAACGCGTATCTGCGCCTGGACGATCTCATTTTGGCCGAGCTTTACCTGAAAAAGTATGAAAAAAGCAAATATGCGGACTACCGCAAACACCACCTCCGGGCACTGCTGTATGCAAAGAAAAGGGAATATGACGAAGCAATTCGTCTCTATAAAGAATGTCTTAATGAAGCTAAGCAGGATGCTCGAATTTCAATTGTCAGTGATCTTCTGGAAGTATATCTGGAAACCGGAAGAAATGACTTGATCAACGAGTTGATTGATTCTGAAGATCATTTTTTACCTGTTGACTGTCATCCACACAGGATCAAAAATGCCGCTATATATTACCAACGAAAGAGCATGTGCCAGTTCTCAATGGGACAGATTGACGAGGCGAACGACAGTCTTCTGAAAAGTATTGAATACTATCGGCAGCTTGGCGATTCTGAAAAGGTGATCGAATGTTTCGGCCTGCTCGTAAAGCACCATCGACTAAGCAGCAGAAAATTGTCAAACAAGCATATGGAAATAATTGAAAAAATATGCTATATTAATGAAATAATGGCATAAGGAGGTGTGTTCCTGTGAAAACTTTGCTGTCGCTGCTTGCGTTTGCATTCCTCTTCACCGCAACCGCTGTCCCCGCAGCACTGCCACATCAAAATGGACAAGGTTCTATTGTCGTAACGGGTGCTGACCCGGACTGGGACTAAATCAATTGAGGATCTGAAATCAGCTTCCCCCACATTGAGATGCACACTCTCAATATGGGGGTAATTTTTTTTGGCAAAGATCATGTGCGTGCGCGGAACAATTCCTGATAAGCACAGTTTCACTACTTTCTAAACAAATATGTTTACAAACACCCTCGTCGCATATTATACTTATCATACAGAAAAGTATGGTAAGTGAGGTGGATGTAGCCATGATCCGTTTGGGATGGAAACGTCGGCTGCATGTGATGTTTGCCGGGAAACTGCTGGGACGGGAATTATACGCGGATGAGGGGTATGTGACACAACTGCTGGAGATGGGCCAGCAGGAAGCGATCGCAGAGTTTGACCGCGACTTGCAGGCGGTGATTGTTCGCCCCTGACACGGTTCGAGGTCGTTCCCTCTTTTCACGGCAGAGGGAGCGCTGGCACAGCAGCCTGCTTTTTCAGTACAATGGGGAGAAAAGCGTGAAACAGAGGGATTAACGTGAGTCGCAAGGGATGGTTGGAATACGTCGTGACACAGGAGGATGCGGGGCTGACCGTCGAGCAGATTGCCCGGCAAAAACTGAGCGTATCGGGGCGAATGCTGCAGCGGTTGACGCGGAGCAAAGGGATATTGCTGAACCGCAAGTCTCCATTTTTGCAGCGGCAGGTAAAGGCCGGCGACAAGATAGCGGTACGGGTGCAAGACAACAGACTGGGGCAGGATAAGGGGCCGACGATGAAGGCATCTTCCCTTCCGATGCCACCTGTTGTGCAGGTAGATGTGCTGTTTGAAGACGATCACCTCTTGGTCGTATGCAAATCGGCGGGGATGATGGTTCACCCGACCCGCCGAGAGCAGGGAAACACGCTGGTGCACATTCTGGCCGATCAGTACCGGTACAAGGGAGAGAACATCCAAATCCATGCGGTACATCGTCTGGACAAGGAAACGTCCGGTGTCATTTTGCTCGCCAAAAGCAGCTACGGTCATCAACTGGCTGACCGGCTGCTGCGGGAAGGAAGCATCAAGCGGGAGTACCTGGCTGTCGCCTCCGGTGTGGTGGAGAACGATGCAGACACGATTCATGCCCCGATCGGCCGCGACCCGCGCCACCCGACCAGACGGCGTGTCATGGACAGCGGTGATCCGGCTGTCACCCACTATGAAGTGATTGCCCGGTCAGAGGAGGCCACATTGGTGCGTGTATGGCTGGAGACGGGACGCACGCACCAGATACGCGTCCATTTTCAGCACATCGGACATCCCCTGGTGGGCGATGCCATGTACGGAGGAAACAGTGGGCTCATACGGCGGCAGGCCCTGCACGCCTGGAGGCTTTCGTTTGTGCATCCGGTGAGCGGCGAAGAGATTGTGTGCACTGCCCCCATGCCGGAAGACATGACAAGCCTGATCACCCGGCTCCGGTTGTAGGCTGGGGACCCGCACCCGTCGGGAAAGCTGGGACACGTAAGTCCGGCAGCTTTCCCGGTTGTATGACAAGGCTTCATTGTACAAGAAAGTCCTGGACCTTCACATCTTCGTTGGGCAAATGGATGACCTGTTCGATCTTAAACGTTTTGCCATCAATAATTGCCATGTTTAGCAGCAAGACCCTGGTGCTTGCCATCACTGCTCCGCTTGTTTTCTTCCTTCATGCACTGGCAAGAGGGGCGGGTACCGAACTGGAGCATTTTGTCCGTGAACTGCGTGCAGGTGAACTGTGGGCCATCTTTGTATTGTGTGCGTTTGCAGAAATCGTATGGTGGTACGGAAAAACCTTGTGGGAATTCCGAGGTAAAAGGTAACCGGAGGCAGATGTCCAATGGCGACGATTGTACGGCTCGCCGTCTTTTCAACTGTTTCGAAATGCCGCCCGATCATTTTGCTGAGGGGTATATCCAGTCTGTGAAATTTGCTCAATTGCTTCATCGTATGATACAGATGGATTAATCTTCTCATTAATGAAAGGAACTGAAGCGGAGGGTGGCATGAACAGCAAACAGTTGATGATTGCACTCATAGTTGGACTCTTGTTCACGACCGCCTGCAGCGGACAGGAGCAGGCAAATGATCCGGCCGAGGTCAAGAAAGTAGAAATCACCGCGGTCAAAAAGGAACAGGCGACCCAGGTGTCAGAATTGTCTGGCACACTGCAGCCGTTGGAAGAGGCGCTTGTTTCGTTTGAAGTGGGCGGCCGGGTGGTCGAACTGGCCAAGGAAGAAGGGGACAACGTCACGGCAGGCGAACTGCTCGCCCGGTTGGACAGCAGCGACTACTCGCTGCAGGTGGCGTCTGCCGCCGCAGCCGTCCAGCAGACTGCCGCCAATTTGGAAAAGGTGAACAACGGGGCGCGCGATCAGGAGGTTACGCAGGCGCGGCTGCAGGTGGAAAAAGCGACGATCGCCTACCGGAAGGCGCAAGACGACTTCAAACGAATCGAGCGGCTGTATCAGGAAAAAGCGATTTCCCAAAATGAGTACGAAAATGCCAAAAACTATCTGGCCGTTGCGGAAAAAGACCTGCAAAACGCGCAGCAGGCGTACTCGTTGGTCACGCAGGGGGCGCGCGCGGAGGATCGGGAGCTCACCCGGGCCAGTTACAACCAGGCGGTGGTTTCCAAGGAGCTCGCCGCCAGCACGTTGGCCAAGACGCAGCTGCGCGCGCCCATCAGCGGGACGGTGATCGCCAAGCTGTCCTCCACCGGTTCGCTGGTCAGCGTGGGCACGCCTGTCTACCGTGTGGGCAACATTGACACGCTGAAAGTGGTGCTGCCTGTCCCCGACCGGGAGATTTTTGCCTGGAAGGAGGGAGAGATCGTCGCCATGGAGCTGTATGGCCAAACGCGCAACGGCAAGGTGGTGAAAATCTATCCGGCGACCAACCAGGGAACGGGGACGATCGGGGTGGAGGTTCATATCGGCAATCCCAGACATGACTGGTTTGCCGGCCAAGTGGTGAAAGCAAGAAAAACGATCCAGGGCAAGGAAGGCATCTATGTGCCGGTCGAGGCCGTCATCAGCCGCGGCCAGGGAGATGCGCACGTCTTTCTCAATGTCGGCGGAAAGGCAGTAAAAACGGCCGTGTCCATCGGCGAGATCAACGGCAACCGACTGGAGATCGTGAGCGGTCTGAAAGAGGGCGACAAGCTGATCGTCAAAGGCGTGGACCGGTTGTTTGACGGCGATCCAATCGAAGCGGCAGGGGGTCAGCCACAGTGATCGAATACATCGTCCGCAAACGGAAAATCACGCTGATGTTTTTCGTGATGGTCGTGGTGGTTGGCTTTCTCAGTTTTCTTCAGCTCCCCAAGCAGGAGTCGCCGGACATCATCGTCAATATTGCGACCGTGACGACCATCTACCCGGGTGCTTCACCGGAAAAAGTGGAGCAGACCGTCACGAAAAAGCTGGAAGAAAAAATCAACGAACTGCAGGGACTCAGCTACATTTCGTCCCATTCCAGACTGGGTGTGTCGACGATCATCGTGGAGACGAAGAGCGACGTCGACCCCAAGCAGAAATGGGATGAACTGCGCAAGAAAGTGAAAGACGCGGAAGCAGATCTGCCCGCCGACGCCCAACAGCCCATCATCAACGACGATCTGAACCGCACGTTTGTGCAGACGATGGCGATTACCGCCGACACGCGGGAACAGCTCTACAGTCTGAGCTCGCTGTTGAAGTCGTGGAAGGATCAGCTGCGTACCATTCCCAATGTGGCCGATGTTACCATCGAAGGACTGCCCGAAGAGGAAGTACGCATTGAGGTGGATACGCAGAAGCTGAGCCAGTACGGCCTTACCTGGGGTCAGGTCATGATGGCGGTGAAAAAGGAGAACGAACGCGTCCCGCTGGGGGATTTGACCACCGACAGCCGGACGTACCAGCTCAAGTTGGCAGAGAATTACGATGTGAATGCGCTGAACAAGGTGATCATCTCGCGCACGCCGGAAGGCTACCCCGTATATCTGAAAGATATCGGTACGGTGAAGCTGACCACAGAAACGGTCAAATCGTATTCGTACTACAATGGGAAACCGTCCGTCTCCCTGAGCATCAACGCCGAGACGGGCAGCGACGTCCCCTCGTTGCAGCGGCGAGTGGACGAGATGATGGCGACGCTGGAAAAATCGCTGCCGGCGTGGGCAAAAAAACACTCCATCTACTCGCAGAACGAACGCGTGGATGAGCTGTTTGGAGACCTGTCGCGGGAGATGTGGATTGCCATCGCCGCCGTTTTGCTCGTGTGTACGCTGGGGCTGAACCTGATCACCTCGGTAGTCGTCGCCCTGGCCATTCCCATCTCGCTGGCTGTGGGCTTGCTGTTTTTGCCCTCGCTGGGCATCACGTTAAACATGATCTCCATCGTCTCGCTGATCATCGTGTTGGGCATTTTGGTGGATGACGCCGTGGTCGTCAACGACAACATCGAACGGCGCCTCTCGGTTCTGGGCGAAAGGCCGTTGCAGGCAGCCATCAACGGCGCCAACGAAGTGTCCATCTCCATCGTCACGGCCACGTTGGCGACAATTGCCTCATTTGGTCCGCTCATGTTTTTGAACGGCAATGCAGGCCAATTCATCCGTCCCGTGCCGGTGATCATATCGCTGACCATGCTGGCGTCGATGATCATGTCGCTGACGATCATTCCGATTTTCCGCCAATGGTATGAGCAGCGCCGCCGCTCGGGAGTGGAAGACTACCGCAAGCCGGCGGGCTTGTTGGGCAAACAGTTGCAGCAGTTGACCAAATGGTACGCCAAGCGGCTGATGCCGAGGATTTTGAAGCGCCCGCTGCTGGCCGGAATGGTCGGCGTGCTGATCGGCACACTCGCCTACGGATTGATTCCATTCACCCCGGTTCAACTGTTCCCCAACGATGATCGCCCGCAGTTTTTGGTGGATATCCGTCTGCCGGTTGGCAGCAGCATCGACGAGACGGATCGCGTCGTCAGAGGGGTGTCCGACTGGATCATGAAGCAGCCGGGCATCGAATCTGTCGCTTCATACGCCGGCGGCAGCGCACCGAAAATGTTCGGCGGCGACACCAGTGCCGGCGAAGGCATCACGGTCGGGCAGTTGGTCGTCCGTTTTGACAAAGCGAAAGTAAAAATCGACGATATGATGGAACCGTGGCAGGAGGAGTTCAAGAAGCTGTACCCGGAAGCAACCATCCTGCCCAAGCAGTTGGAAGCAGGTCCGCCTGTCGGCAAACCGGTGGTGATCCGGCTGTACGGGGAGGATGTGGCGACGCTGCGCACCCTGTCCGAGCAGGTCAAGAGCAAGGTGGCGAAAATTCCGGGAACGTACGATGTGCAGGACGACTTCGGCATCGACAGCTACACGCTGGAGTTTGTCGTCAACAAGGAACTGATGGAACAAAAGCTGGTCAACTACAACGATCTTTCCCAGACGCTGCGCCTCGTCAGCGAAGGGATTACGGTCAGTCAGTTTGACAACGGGACTGATCTGCTCGACATCAAACTGTTCCTGCAAAAAGGAGAGGAGGACCCGTCCCTGCTTTTCCAACGGCTGACCGTGGCCAACGCCCGGGGCGAACAGATACCGCTGACCCAGTTGGCGGAAGTAAAGCCCACTTTCAGCACGCAGGCGATTCCGCACCGCGACCTGTCCCGCTGCGTCACCGTCTCCAGTGACGTCAGAGGACGCACGGCAACGGAGGTCATGCAGGAGATAAAGCCGATGCTGCAGACATTGCCCCTGCCTGACGGCTATCGCTGGGAGATCGGCGGAGAGACGTCGGAGCAGACGGAAATATTCATCGACATGGGCAAACTGTCTGTCGTGGTGGTGTTCCTCATCCTGATCATGATCGCGATGCAGTTCTATTCGCTCAGCATTCCGGTGCTGGTGTTAAGCACGGTTTACCTCGCGTTTGCGGGCAGCCTGATCGGGCTGTTTGTCACCCAGACCCCGCTCGGCTTCATGACGATGATGGGCGTGATTTCGCTCTCTGGGATCGTCGTCCGCAACGGGATCGTCCTGATCGAATTTATCGAGGAGGCGCGGCGTGACGGCGTGGAACTGAAGCAGGCGGTGATCCAGGCGGGAGAAGCGCGCTTGAGGCCGATTTTGCTGACCTCGTTTACGGCCGTGGCCGGCTTGATGCCGCTTGCCCTCTCCGGAGACGTGCTGTTCCAGCCGCTGGCGGTCACGATTATATTCGGGCTGCTCTTTTCCACCATGCTGACGCTGATCGTCGTACCGTCCTTCTACACGGTGCTGGCGGAGGGCAAACGGAAGCGGTAGGCGAAAAAGGCAGCCAAGCGCCCCGACCTGTTTGGTCCGGAGGCGGAGATGAAGGCGTAACGCACTGACATAACGCGAACACTGCAACAATAGGCAGGTCCCCTCCGTGCCGAGCCGGAAAGCCGGGTGTTTTTAAGCGTGCGCGGAGGGGGTTTTTGCTTCATGCCGTCGTTTTCCAGCTGGTTGCCGTTATGGTATGATGGACCCAAAAGCCCGATCGGGACATGACGACGGGACGCAATCCAGGAAAGGAGTGTCCAGGATGCAACAGCCCCAGCTTCTTCATGAAGAAAAGGTGTTTAAGGACCCCGTGCACCGTTATGTACACGTCCGGGAGAAACTGATCTGGGACTTGATCAACTCGCCGGAATTTCAGCGGTTGCGACGGATCAGGCAACTGGGCACCAGCTTTTTTACCTTCCACGGCGGGGAACACAGCCGGTTTAACCACTCGCTTGGCGTATACGAGATCATGCGGCGCATTCTGGAGACGTTTGAAGGGCGGATTCAACTGTCGTACGAGGAAAAACTGCTCTGCCTGTGCGCTGCGCTGCTGCACGACGTGGGCCACGGACCGTTTTCCCATTCGTTTGAAAAGGTGTTTCGTTACCATCATGAAGATTGGACGCGCGCGATTTTGCTCGGCGACACGCAGATTAACCGGATTCTGCGCCGGATGGGCGACGATTTCCCCAAACGGGTGGCAGAGGTAATCGCCAAAACGTACGACAACAAACTGATCGTCAGCCTCATCTCCAGCCAGATCGACGCAGACCGGATGGATTATTTGCTGCGCGACGCCTACTATACCGGCGTCAATTACGGTAACTTTGAAATTGAACGGATTCTGCGGGTGATGCGCCCCCATGATGAGGGCATCGTGTTTAAATTCAGCGGGATGCACGCCGTCGAGGACTACATCATGTCCCGCTACCAGATGTACTGGCAGGTGTATTTCCACCCGGTAACGCGCAGTGCGGAAGTGGTGCTCCGCAAGATTTTCCAGCGGGCCAAGGAGCTGTTTGCCAAAGGCTACTCGTTCGCGCAGGAGCCGGTGCTGCTGCTGCCGTTCTTGACGGACAAGGTGAACCTGTCCGATTACCTGTCCCTGGACGAATCGGTAATTCTCTTTTACATGCAGATGTGGCGCAAGGAGAGCGATCCCATTTTGAAAGATTTGTGCTCCCGTTTTCTGGACAGGAATCTCTTTAAATACGTCGAATACAATCCGAGAGATTACCGCTTGCTGCAAGAGTTGAAACAGGAGTTTCAAGCGGCGGGAATCGACCCGATGTATTATTTGGAAGTAGACACCACCTCCGATCTTCCGTATGATTTTTATCGTGCCGGCGAGGAAGAGGAACGAATTCCCATCATGCTTCTGATGCCATCCGGAGAACTGGTGGAGCTGTCGCAGAAATCGGAAATTGTGGAGGCGATCAGCGGCAAGCGCCGGTTTGACTACAAGCTGTACTTTCCAATGGATAAGGTGCTGGCTTTGCCGGAGGACGTCTCCGGAAAGTTACGAGAACGTCTGGGAGTGATGGAAGATGCTTAATCGTCACGCCAAAATCATACGCTTGATCGAAATTGCCGGCGAAGTGAGCGGACGAAAAAAGTTGCAAAAGATGGTATACATAGCGAAACAACTGAACATGGACTTCGACGAGCGGTTCGAATTTCACATGTACGGCCCCTATTCCGAGGAACTGACGTTGCGAGTGGACGAGCTGTGCAACATGGGCTTGTTGGACGAGCAGATGGAGAGCAAAGGGGCCATTCAGCTGTATCGGTACACCCTGAACGAAGCGGGCCGCGATTTTCTGCGTTTCCACGAGGTGGATTTTGGCCTTGGCGAGCGGCTGATCCAACGGATGAACGAGGAAAACTCCCGCTTTCTCGAATTGGTCTCCACCATCCTGTATTTCAACAATCTTCCCTATGATGAAATGAAGGCCAAAATTTTTACCTTTAAAAGCAAACAGCGTTATACCGAAGCGGAGATTCAAAAGGGCATGACGTTTATCGAGGAGCTGCGTGCGCTGATGAATGCCGACAGCGACGCACTCGCGCACTGATTTGTAATGGTATTGTCATCATAAAAAATGATAGAGCGGGCATGCAAGTAAAGACCGGCAATGGTGCCGGTCCTTTTTTTGTCTCAAGAGGGAGCGGCATAATGAAGCCACCGTTCCTTGACAACTCCATAAAGGATACACCTGATCTGCCTACATACGCGTCGGGGAAGGACATAAGGAGGTACGGAAATGCAGGATGGCTTCAAACGCCGTTGGAAGTGGATTGTGTCGCTGATTAGCTGCGCGGTCGCGGCGATCGTATTCTGGGCCGGTGCCAGTGCCAATCAGACGAAAGTGGTGTACGTGTTTAGCGAAAGCTGCGGGTACTGCACCACGTTTACGCCTACGTTTGAGCAGGTGATTAGGGAGTTTCCGCAATGGCAGGTGGAGCGGTTGGACGTACACGACAAACGGGACCTGGCCGAAGCGGAACGGCTGGGAGCAGAAGTGACACCTACTGTCTTTGTTGTGCAAGGTGGGGAGGTAGCAGGCAAGCTGGAAGGAGCTGTGTCGGCATCGGCTTTTCGCAGATTTTTGCAGAAACATCTAACAAAACCTCTTTCTGGAAAAAGTAACGGTGAGTAAAATGGTCGTAGGAGAAAAGAAGGGGCAAAAGGGCGAAAGTGTCAATGGACGACCAGACACACGTGATTGCGCCGATGCGGCGGTATCAGTTCCATGCAAATGGCAATAGAAAAAATGATGATGTTGGAGGAGGCAGCCACTTGAAACGAATGCATGTTTTTCTCGCCAGTCTATTGGGAACCGTGCTTTCATTAAGCGGTCTTTTCACTGCACCCCATCCCTCTGTTGCGCAAGCACAAACGGTTCAGAAAGACTATGAAAACCACCCGAACCGTGCAGCGATCGAATATGTGGTGAAACATAAACTTATGTGGCTTTTCCCGGATGGGAATTTCCGTCCCGAGCAGCCGATTACGCAAGCTGATCTGGTGGCTGGATTGGTGAACGTAAAGGGGTTGACCCAAGGTGTTTCCGTTCCCGGTTTTCCGCAGAATCACTGGGCGAAGGTGTACTATGAGCGGGCGATGAAGGATGGGATTCTCAATAATGTCCCTATTACCCCCAACAAGGTATTAAACAGGGAAGAGGCTGCATATTTGTTGATTAATGCCTTTGAGAGTGTGCGTAGTACACGGAGTCAAAAGGACTCGGAGTATTTTAAGTCGATCCCGCAAGTTCAATTCGCTGTCAACTACGGATTGCTCCCCGAAAAGGCGGGGAAGTTCCCCAACGGAGTATCGACGTCGATGTACGACGGAATATCTAATGTCACTCGTGCGGAACAGGCATACTCATTGGCGTTTTGGCACAGGGATTTTGTTGGTATTCAGGAAGCTGAAGTAATCGCCAATAAGATCCACAGTTCGTTGAAACTCTCTAACGGGATTCTTAGTGGGACTGTATATACATCTCCGAAATATGATGTTCGTCTCTTTATTGGTTATAAAACAGGGGGAGGCAAGGAATACAAAACTGCTGGGAGTTTCTCAGTGGATGTTTCACAAGCAAAAGGAATGCAACTCACCGTAAAGTACAAAGGCGAAGCAGCTTCTTTGGTTCTCAATACGTATACGAAACTTCCCAGAAGTTTAGAGTACGTGAATAGTCGGCGGTGATGGTAGTGAAGAGAAGTAAAAAGACATCTCTGATTTTCATTACCATCCTGTCACTCTTTTTTAATTCTTTTGGTATCTTACCAGAAAACGCCCAGGCAAGCCCCGGAAATCCTGAAAAATACGGGAGATCGCCTGGGTATTTGAACCAAAATAAAGAGGTTCGAGAAAGTTGGGATCATTATGTGAAAGGCTTAGGAGGCCTCACGGGAAACGAAAATATGTACTTAACCGTTGCCGACGTACAAGTCACGGGGGCTGTCAGCGGCAGTGGAAAGGTTTTAAATTACTCCAAAGCCTCTGAATCAGTAAACAACGGCTATCCAATTGTGGATATAGAGGAGGCCAGAGCTTGGGCTGCTATCTTTAATGGCAACCCCGCGTTTATGACAAACGAGAACGGTCTTTATGGGGGATTATTGACCAGTGGTGAGCCTGGTGCCGAACCATACACCGGCTATCTCCTTGCAAAAGTCGCCGAAATGTCCGGGGGAAAGGGCTTGCCATTCACTTTCAGACCCGCCAAAAGTGGAGAACAAGGCTCTTGGGTGGGTGTCGTAAAATTCTTGACCACCCAGCGACCGGATGGTTCGATTCGCACCGATAAAAGCCAGTATCAAGTCGGAGACACCGTCAAGATTGATGCTTACGGGAAGGACTACAGTATTTACAATCGCGGATTAAAAGTCCTCAACTATTATATCTACAATGTCGATACCGGAAAGACGGAATATACGTTTACTTCGTTAATCAAAGAATACCCGATCAGCGGCGAGGGGGACGGAAGCGGTGCAACGATAAACTTCCCGCAACAAACGTGGGTGCCCGCGAAAGCCGGAAACTACGAAGCAAGAATCCTGTTCACCGATACACATGCCCGAAATACCAAAAATGCCCCTGCAGTGGGAGGTCAAGGTGTTGCGTATGCAGCACCTTTTGTTGTTGGCAACCCTCCTTCGCCGGAGCCTCCGGATGATGATGACGATGATGAACCGCCAGCACCCGAGAAGTGCAGCATTTCTTCCACGCAAACCAAGATGGAGATTCGCATTGAGGAAGAAAAAAGCGACCGGGAATTAAAGAACGTTCCCAGCGGCGGGGAAACCATCTATGTCGAACCAGGCAGCCGGATTATCATTACGGCAGCCAAGTCGGGAAGATTCACGGCCAACGGCATTCCCATGCAGAAAGGGGCCGGCAACAACGCCAAGGTTGGTGTGCTGGATGCCCCATTCGATGAAGGACCAATCCAGATCAAGTACGAAAGCGACGATGGGGCTGACTGTTGGGTAAAAACGATGTATGTGCGAAAGAAAGGTGACCGCCTCGATAATTGTCCCATTGTAAAACTGTCGGGAAGTACGGTTAGAAACGGCGAAACCATCGAAGTGATGCCGGGAGAGGAGCTGCACTTCCGTGTCCAGTACACGGATCGGTATGGGGATGTACAACCCTTGGACGTGTATTGGGAAGTAACGCTGCCGGATGGCAAAATTGAGAAAGTGCCGAAGATGACGGATGACAATGGAAAGCTAAAACCGACCAGATCAGACGATCTTACATTGCCCTACACATACGGCAAGAAAGAGATCGTCCCTCTGGAACCAGGAAAGACATACCAACTGAGGCTCGACCTGGAGAGTACAAACTTTGATCCTGCCAGCCGACCGGAATGCGCCTGGTCCATTACGATCAAAGTCCGGGATGTGAGCTGCACAATCTACGAGCAGCACCGGATCAAGTTTTACGCGTACGGGGAACCGCCTGTCGGTTATTCGCCTGGCGGCCAACTGCTGGACGACACACTGCTTGATGACGGGCTGTACTTCCGCCACTTAACGAATACCGGCAGTGAATACGATACCCACTTGGGATTGGCTGCAGACGTGCCGGGCACGTGGTACTTGAAATTCAACGGCCAGCAAACCCCATTGACGGGCAAATTGGCAGCAAAAGAAAAGTTTCACCTGTACTTGCCGCTCGATGTAGAAGCAGGGGATACTGTTACGCTGGTCTTTATTTCCGAGACGGGCTGCATTCGGGAGTTGGAACTGCCCATCTGGTCGGATCGTGTGTGCTACTCACTAACCGCCTCCATCGAACGCACGACGGGACAAGTGGTGTGGAGAAAGGATGTCGAACGCGGTGAAATCCTTGAGTTTAAGCCGGAAGGTTGGATCGACGAGTATCACGGCTTCCGCCTCTTTACCAGCGACGAGACACATTTTTCGCTGAGATGGCTTGACCCTGCAACGAACACCTGGGAAAAGGAACGTGACGGCGAATGGCTGTCCTCATCCAAACAAGCGCAGAATCATCATAGAATTGGGTTCCCTCGTGATGACGCAACGGGGTTACCGTTACCCGGATTCTACAGGGTTCAGTTTTATAACCCAAAAAGTGGTACCACCCAATGTGACGGCGAATTCTTTGTTCGCATTGGAGACGCTGGCATTCCCAACGATGGGGAGAACCTGCTGATCATCAAGAGCAGCTTCACGATCACGCCAAACGATCCGCAGGCTCCGGGGACGACCGCAACCATTACGTTTGACGTGAAGAACGCCGGGAAACTGGAACACGATACCAAACTGGCGGTGCGCTGGGAAAGCTCCCCGACGGCCACCATGCTGGACGTGAACAACTTCAAGCCGGGGGAAGTCCGCAAAATTACCGTGCCGACGCAGTATCCGCAGCAGTCGGAGGATTTTATTGCCAACATCAACCCGCATAAAGACAGGCCGGCTGACGAAACCATTTGGCCGGACAACCGCGCTGAGTGGCCGGTCAAGGTGATCGGCGGCGGGGGAGGAACCATTCCCAATCCGCCAGGTGGCGGAGGAAACTTTGACGGCGGCGAGATCGGCCTCAAGATATTCGACAGCGACGGCCGCGAGCTGCAGAAGCTGCAGGCGAATGCGGACGGTGTATGGGAACGGGAGCCGGCCAAGATCCGCGTTGAGATCGACCAAACGAAAATCAACGATGGCTTTGCTCGCGTAAAGCAGGAGATCAACCAAAACATCACCTCGTACAAGTCACAGCTGGAGCAGGCTATCAAGGGTGACGGGATCAAAGGCGTGTCTGTGACGGCGACTCCGGGATGGATCGCGGACGCGAAAAGCATGGCCGTGTACAGCCCGGCCATGCTGGACTTGAAGGTAACCGGTCCCGGCACGCCCCAACAGTGGCAGGTGAGCAGCGCGGGAACCGGCGGCGATTATGTTTACACCGGAACGGTTGTCCCGACACAAACAACGTGGCGGCAGGTGCTAAACGCGCAGAAATACAAGGTCGAGATCAACGGGTTTGTGATCACGATGGATTACAACATCCGGTTTGACGTGTCGTATGAAAGCTGCACAGAGGACGACGACGGCAACGAAACGTGCGTTCCGCACAGCCTGACCCGAAACATGACGGGGCGTTACACGATCACGGTAAAAGGCGGGGAGCGCGAGTTTGAAGTATTTGAACCAAACGCCAGAGGGCTGCTGCGCCACACCGCAGAATGGACGGAATACCACGGGCGCGACCGATATCCGGACAGTCGTCCCAATGATTTTTACGCTGGTGAGCGCATACTGACCAGTCTTGTCCTGGAAACGCGTCACCGCCATCCGGTCAGCGGCAAATATCCGGAGATTACGGCGGCACAGGCATGGATTTCCGAAACCGGGAGGCGAAACACGCCGCTTCAGTCCACCCTGGAGTTACAGCGGTCGTCACAGACGGCATGGCAGGGGGCGTCCTATATGGTGCCCAAACTGGGCTTGAGGGAAATGGGCGTCGATACGCCCCTGATGGGAGACAAACAGCGCGGCTTTCAAAAGGATGCCAGCTACGCCGTATACTTTCACGTGCATTTTCGGTTTGGAGCGGTGAAGGGCTTTGCCTTCCCGAACAAACAGCAGTTCACCGGGCATGATCAGGCGGATTATCGGGCGCCGTTCCGCATTATCGCCAACGCCTGGGAACGCCAGGGCATTCGCAACCATACCACTCGGTAAATTTACTTGCTCCCCCTTGCTGTCTTTTTCTACCGTATAGGAAGAAACAGGCAAGGGGGTATTTTTATGGGTGGCATGTTGCGCCGGATGGCACATTTGCTGCTGCTGGCTGTTCTGATGTTGAGCAGCGTGGTTCCGCCCGGTTGGGCCAAACAGAGCACTGCGCTTTCCCATGAGGCGGGGGACAAGCCTCGCGGGAGCGAATGGATCACGCTTGCACACCAGGAGGACGAAGGTGGAGAAGAGACTACAGCGGAGGAAGCAAAGGAAGCGGACCACTCCGATTCAGTGACGGGAGAGGAGGAGTTGGGCGCGGGTGACGTGGGAGAAGAGGGCGAAGAGGCAGAAGAAGTCGAAGACGGGATTCATGAGTCGGACGAGCAGGCGGACCGCAACCTGCAGGAACAGGAAGAGGAGTTTACCCGGCGCTTTTCCGGCAGGAAGAAGCCGTCGGAAGTGGAACTGCGGGCGCTGCCCGCGACGTACGAGCTGGAGCCCAATGACACCTTTTCCAAAGCGGATTGGATGTTTGCCGGAAAGGACGCGTATGGCCGGATTGGAAAAAGCGGTGACGTGGATGTGTGGAAAATGAAAGTTCCCACAAACGGGACGATCACGTTTACGCTTTTTGATATTCCCAGCAAGACAGATTATTTTCTGTACGTGTTCGACAGCGAAGGGCGTGAGCTGGGGCGTTCTGACCAACCGCGAAGTGACAGGCAGCGGGTGGAAGACGTCGCTGTCGAAAAAAACAATTGGTACTACGTGAAAGTGGAGGGCAGTCAGGGGGCCTTTAACAAGAAAGTGTACTATCGCCTGAGGGCGGATGCCGTGGCGCAAAATGAAGGCAAGCAGGATGAGTACGAACCAAATGACACGATCAAAAACGCTCGCGAACCGGAGGACCGCGAAAACATCGTGGCCAATTTGCATCACCTTGACGATGTCGATTTCTACCGCGTGACGGTCAACCTGTCTTCCACGATCCGGGCAACGCTCAGCAATATTCCCGAGGGGATGGACCTTGACTTGTACCTGTACAACAAGGAAAACAAGCTGGTTGCCAGATCGGAAAAGGCCAAGAATGCCGACGAGCTGATTGTGTACAACGGCGACCCCGGCACCTATTTCGTAAAAGTATCGGCCAGCCGCAGCTCTGCGCTCAAGCCGCATGCCTACAAGCTGTCGATTACGACTGCGACGATTCCGGTCATTCTGATTCCGGGTATCGGCGGTTCCCGGCTGGAGGTTGAAGAGAACGGGAAAACATCGGAAATATGGCTGGGCCTGTGGGAGATGAGCGTGGGTATCAAAGATCCGCGGCACCGCAAAATCTTGTCGCTGGAACCCGTCAAGAATGGGAGCATAAACGTACAGCCCCGCCAACCAGGGATCAAAGTGTTTCCGGAGCGGGCGGATGGCGGGTTTCGCGCCATCGAATATCTGTCGTATGCTTCACTGGATGTCATCAAGAAAAAAGCGGAGCAGTATGCAAGCATGGTCAAGCATCTGGAGAAAATGGGGTACGAGAAAAACCGGACGCTTTTTGCCATGCCTTACGATTGGCGGTACAGCAACGCCGATAACGCCACTTTTTTAAAACAGAAAATAGACGAGGCTCTAAAGCTATCTGGAGCCAGTCAGGTACAGTTGGTGGCCCACAGCATGGGCGGATTGCTGGTGCGGGAGACGCTTCTGTCCAACGTGTCCTACCAGCAGAAAACAAAGCGTATCATTTACATGGGCACCCCGTTTTTGGGATCGCCCCGTGCATACCAGGCGATCAAATACGGCTACAACTTCGACATCCCTGCACTGCACGAGGAAACGGGGAAAGTCATCTCTGCATACGCTCCGGCTGTATACGAACTGCTTCCTTCCCGAAAGTACTTCGACACGGAAGCGTTTCTCAAAAAAGATGCCGTGCATTCGTACTCCTATAAAGAGTTCTTGCAAGATCGGCAGATCCGCCTGGACTATGACCCGTTGGTCAAACAAGCGGGGGAATTGCATGAAAAGTGGGACAACAAGATCATCTATGTGCCGCAGTATTCGATCATCGGAATAGGGCAAACGACGCTGTTGGGATATGTCATGAACCCGGTATCCCGTCAGTTAGAACCGTTTTTTGACAAAGGTTTTGGAGATGGGACAGTACCCTATGTGAGTGCCACCTATGCCCAAAAAGACATCAAGAAACAGTATTTCATCCTCGAGGAGCATGCCAAGCTGCCGGTTAATCCGTACGTCATCCAGCAGGTGGGCCATCTGCTGATTGGTATCGAGGATGTGCAGAAAGGAATGCGGCGGACTCCCAAGCAAACATCCTCTTACCTGTATTACATCCTGTCCCGCGAAGACGGTGAATTTCCCGAAGTGATCGTCTCCAAGTCCGGCAGGTCCATGCGGATTGATCCTGAGAAAAAAGAGGTGTGGGACGATGTGCGCGTCGAATACCACGGCAATATCGTGGTGATTCACGTGCTGGACGGCCAGCCGCTTCACTTTCAGGAAATGCCGCGTTCCAAGCACAGTTCCTCGGCCAAGTTGCTGATCCGGCGGTTTTCATCAGATGATCAGCAGGAATCGGGACGACTGTTCCGGCTTGTAGAAAACCGAATGGAACACGTGAAAGGAATAGAAATTGATGAGCGCTGACGTCATCCTCTACATCATCATGTGGATCGTTCCCGCCTGGGAATTCGGCGGACCTTTGATCGGTCTGGTAATTTCCGGATACTTGAGCCTTATTTTCGGCATCCGCATCTGGCTGATCATGGCGGTTACCTTTCTTGTGACCTTTTGTTATTTCGAATTGCGTCTCGCCGAGTATACCATGTTCAATTCCTGGGAATTTAACGCACTCATGGCGTTTCACAGCGCCTGGAACGTGGCTCTGCTGATCTGGCTGATTGGTAAAGCGGTGCGAGCAATAAGAGGAAAGCGACCGAGGAACTGACGAGTGGCTGGGCGTCAGGCACACTGTCCTCAGGATGATTCTGCTGAGCGTTGAGCGTAGCTGCAAATGGCCAGACACGCCGAAAAATTGCGCCTCACACTGTTTCCAGGTAGAATATGCTGTAAGAAACAACGGGTCAAAAGAGGGTGGATCACGTGGACATTTTTGACAGCAAATCTGGCGGTTTTACGATCGTGAGCGGAAAAACGAACGTGCACGGCGGTTATGGGCAGGGGGTGCTTGACCTGAGCGCTGTCTCCTCCGTTATCATTGACGGGGACAAGGCTTACATCGACATGGGTGCTATGCATGCAAAAAGCGCCGTGGAAAAAGGCGTCAAGTGGACGACCAACAAGGAAGAGGTGCCCAACGGCAAGCCGTATTGGGTGGTTTGGGTAACGGTTGACCGCAACGATTCGGGGCCGTATTACGCCGGGGTAACCGCCTGCTACATGGAGATTGACCGGGAGGCTCGGCGCGGATACAAAATTTTGGCCGACCATGTCAACCGAATGGACTACTCGATGAAACGGCGCATCATGGTGTCAGAGCTAAACGACACGGAAAAAGCGGCGCTGAAAAAGCTGTTGATGGAACACAACCCGGCGATGTGGGAGAATTCCAGCGAGGAACTGAAGCAGGCGTTGGCGTAAAGTTGGCGTTATAAAGCAGGACGTGCACGTGCACGGTTGAGCCTTTCGTTCGGTCCATCCTGTTGTCTGGTTGGGCGAAGCTCAGCGTGTAGACAAAGTCCGCGGCGCATGGGAGATCGGGCCCGCTCGCTCGCTTGACGCCCAGCACAGAAGCGGATGAAGTCCGCTCCAAAACGAGACGCGGGCAGGGGACAAACATCTGGGTATTTCGAGGAAGTGAGACTTGTGTCCCCTGTTGATTCCCGCGTCTTCGTTTTTCCGCTGAGTCGGTCGTCAAAGGAGCTCGCTTGGCCCAACCCTTCATGCGACGCACATTGTCTTCCGCTTCGGTTGATGAACAGGCAGGCCTTTCGGCCTGGAAATCATTTTTTGTGGACGCTAACTCAATGAACCGTTTGTCTTCAGTATGGAAGCTGTAAATCTTGAACGGAATGTGAACAAATTGTGAAATCAATTGTTAGTCGTATTGAAGTCAGGTAAACTTATTTCCATAGCTGTATACATGTACACTAGGTCAGCAAACAGGAAAAGAGCCCGTCTCTCTTTTCCTGTTTGTCTTTTTTTACGAAAACGTTTGCTTCGCTGTGTTTGCTGCTGATCCGTGATGTTGTTGGAGCATTTTTCAGCGCATGTCCTGTCCGCAGATGCGTGAAACTAGGAAAGCACGGCCACACTGTTGACGGAAGGGGCGTTGAAGATGACCGACCGTATACAAGGGGGAGAGCTGCCGGGGAACGACGCTCAGGCAGGTCACGACCATTTCGTGCGGCACGGCGGCGTCCATTTTCGCACGCACGTGTCTCCCCAGGAAATCAACAACTTTGTCCGCAAGTTGCCGGCCGGAAAACGGGAGAGCCTGTTTGAAGTGCTGGATGAGCTTGACCGCGCCGGGCTGATCACCATTTGCAATGACCACGTGTTTGCCGATGGCAACGGCGTCGTGGGGGGCGGCGAAGAAGCGGCCCGCTGACGACAAAGAAGAATCAGCCCCCTGACGGAAAAGAGGGCTGTCCCCGGCAGTTTCGTTCTGCCGTGCAGGACAGCCTTTTTTTGTGCCTACTCGGTCGGTTTCCACCAACTGCCCATGCGCTGCCAGAACGACGGGGTGTCCGGAGGCGGGAGCGGCGTGGGCGTTTCATGGTTGGGGAGGTGATCGGTGCAGTACTCCTGCGGCTCGGTACCTTTGGCAAAGTAGAACAACTGCGGGTTGGGGCAGTGCTCCGTCGCCAGCTTGCCCGATGCCGGATCGATGTACACCGACACCACCCCTGCCGGCATGTCAAACAAGGCGGGAGGCTGGTCTTTCAGCGCACTTTCCATGAACTGCGCCCAGATTTTTTTGGAGAGGTAGCCTTCGGTGACATCGTCCACTTTTTGGTTTTTGTCGTATCCCACCCAGACGGTGGTGACCAACTGCGGCGTAAATCCGCTGAGCCAGGCGTCGTAATCGGTGGAGCCGGTTTTGCCTGCGACGGGCCTGTTCAATTCGCCCGCCACCCGGTGGCCTGTGCCGCCCGGTTCAAACACGCTCTGCATCAGATTGATCAGCAGTGCCGAGGCCACCGGATCGGCCACTCTGGTTTTCTCCGGTTTTTCCTCGACGAGCACGTTTCCCTGGCTGTCCTCAATCCGCGTGATGGCAATGGGCTTCACCCGCTCCCCTTTGTTGGCGATGGTGACGTAGGCGGTGTTCAATTCAAGCGGGGAGACGAGCGACGTGCCCAGGGCCAGCGAGGGTACAGCCTGCAGCTTGCTGGTGATCCCCAGCTCGCGGGCCTGATCCACCACTTTTTGCGGGGTGAGATGGTCGATTGTCTTGACCGCGTAGATGTTGTCCGAAGTCTTGATCGCCTCCCGCATGTTGATATAGGCATGGGCATAGCGCTCCCCAAAGTTTTTCGGGATGTAGGTCTTGCCGTTGTCGTAGGTGAACACGGTCGGTTCGCTTTTCATCTGCGTCAGCGGCGTAAAGCCGTTTTGCAGGGCGGCCAGGTACAAGATCGGCTTGAACGCAGAGCCCGGCTGCCGCATGCTCAATGCCCGGTTGTACTGGCTTTTGGTGTAGTCACGTCCGCCCACCATCGCCTTGATGTGGCCGGTGGCCGGGTCCATGGCAACCAGCGCCACCTGCAGATCGGGTTTGTCTTTCGGCAGCACTTTGGCGATGATGTCTTCCGCTTTTTTCTGCATCACCGGGTCCAGGGTCGTGTGGATTTTCAGTCCTCCGTGGATAAAGGTCTCTTCGTCGATGCCGTATTTGTTCTTCACCAGGTTGGCAATGTAATCGCGAAAATAAGGGGCTTGTTCAGCCGCGGCTTCGGTGTTGCGCTCCTTTAGCTTGATCGGTTCGGCATACGCCTGCTCCGCCTGTTCCGGCGTAATGTAGCCGGAGCGGACCATGGCCTGGAGAATCACCTGCTGCCGCGATTTGGCCTTGTCAAAGTCCACGTAGGGAGAGTAGTACGACGGCCCTTTGGGGATGCCGGCCAACAAGGCGCTTTCTGCCAGCGTCAGATCCTTGGCGTCTTTGCCGAAGTACGTTTGCGCGGCGGCCTGGGCGCCGTAAGCGGAATGGCCGTAGTAGATCTGGTTCATGTACATCTCCAGGATTTCGTCCTTGCTGTAATTTAGTTCCAACTGGATGGCCAACAGCGCTTCCTTTATCTTGCGCTCCCAGGTCTTGTCCATCGAGAGATACAGGTTTCGCGCCAATTGCTGCGTGATCGTGCTGGCTCCCTGCCGCTTTTCCATGTGGATCACGTCCACGTAGGCGGCCCGAGCCAGACGCAGCCAGTCGATGCCGTAGTGCTTGTGGAAGGAACGGTCTTCGATGGCGATCGTCGCCTGCACCAGGAAGGGGGAGATGTCCTTCAGCGGGACGACAAACCGGTTCTGGCCGCGGTGCAGCGTATCCAGCACCTCACCGTTGCTGGCGTAAATGGTCGTCGTCTGATTGATCGAGACTGCCGGCAGCGGCTGTGAACGGAGGTAGAGAATCAGCAGCAGGGCGGCAAACGAACAGCACAATAGGCTGAGTATGAATAATTTTATGAATTTCTTCGCCCAACGCAGATAGCGGAGGAGCGGGGCTTCCCGGATTACTTCCATGTCCTCTCTAGTCCTTTCCCCTCATATTTTTTCGAATCGGGACATACTAACCAAACGATAGGGTTACTGTCTAGTATGGGACAAACTCCGGTTGGATAAACTTAACGGCCGCGCCGGGCAGCGCGTCTCGCAAAAATTGCTTGCATTTTGGGAGGCAGCCACTATAATTTTCTTGGCAGATACGAATGGCAGCGGTCTGGACTAATTTGGCAGGGACTGGCCGCTATCTCCTGCCAAACCGGCGTCGGCCGGGGTCTTTTAATACCAATGCGGTTAGTTAAGGAGGGTACATAATCATGAACATGGAACTGTGGTACACCGAAAAACAAACGGAAAATCACGGTATTACGACAAAGATTACCGAGACGTTGTACAGCGAGAAAACCGAATTTCAACAATTGGATATCATCAACACCAAGCAGTTCGGCCGCATGCTCGTTCTCGACGGCATGGTCATGACCACTGATGTGGACGAGTTTGTCTACCACGAAATGATCGCCCACGTTGCCCTCAACACCCACCCGAACCCGAAAAAGGTGCTCGTCGTGGGCGGTGGCGACGGCGGTGCCATTCGCGAAATCGTCAAACACCCCTCCGTGGAAAAAGCCGTATTGGCGGAAATTGACGGTGGCGTGATCGAGGCCAGCAAAAAGTTTTTCCCGGCCATCGCCAGTGAGCTGTCCGGTAATCCGAAAGTGGACGTGCAGGTGATCGACGGCATCAAGCACATTCACGACCACAAAGGCGAGTACGACGTGATCATGGTCGACTCCACCGAGCCGGTCGGACCGGCTGTAGGCCTGTTTGAGAAAGGATTTTACCAAGGCATTTACGACGCGTTGAAACCGGATGGCATCATGGTGGCGCAGACCGAGTCCCCGTGGTTCAACCGCGACTTGATCAAACGCGTGTTCAAGGATATTAAATCGATTTTCCCGATCACCCGTCTGTATACGTGCAGCATCCCGACCTATCCGTCCGGCCTGTGGAGCTTTACGATCGGCTCCAAACAGTACGATCCGCTGGAAGTGGATGCGAGCAAGATCAAGGATTTGAACACCAAGTACTACAATGCGGAGGTTCACTACGCCGCGTTCAAGCTGCCCAACTTCGTGGCCGAGCTGACCCGCGACTAAGGATTGGGAGGAAGAAACAAGATGCGTTTTGACGAAGCGTATTCCGGCAACGTCTTTATCCGCAGCCATGGCAGCTACGAGGAGAGCCAGGCGGTCATCTACGGTATGCCGATGGACTGGACGGTCAGTTTCCGTCCCGGTTCCCGTTTCGGCCCGGCCCGCATCCGCGAGGTCTCGATCGGTCTGGAAGAGTACAGCCCGTATCTGGACAGACTGCTGGAAGACGTAAAGTATTTCGATGCGGGGGATATTCCCCTGCCGTTTGGCAACGTGGAGGGCAGCCTGGATGCGATCCGTACGTTTGTCAGCAAAATTTTGGCGGACGGCAAGTTTCCGATCGGTCTGGGCGGCGAACACCTGGTGACCTGGCCGGTAATTCAGGCTGTGTACGAAAAGTACAAGAGCGACCTGGTCATCTTCCACTTTGACGCCCACACCGACCTGCGCGACCATTACGAGGGGTATGAGTACTCCCACTCCACGCCGATCAAAAAGGCGTGCGATCTGATCGGCGGCAAAAACGTCTATTCGTTTGGCATCCGCAGCGGGATGAAGGAAGAGTTTGAGTGGGCGAAAGAAAACATGCACCTGTACAAGTACGACGTACTGGAGCCGGTCAAACAGGTGCTGCCGACGATTGGCAACCGCCCGATCTACCTGACGATCGACATCGACGTGCTTGACCCTGCATACGCGCCGGGTACCGGCACGACCGAGGCGGGCGGCATCACCTCCCGCGAACTGCTGGAGACCATCCACTACATGGCGAAAAACGGCGCCAACGTGATCGGCTGTGACCTGGTGGAAGTGGCACCGGTCTACGATCACAGCGAGATGACCCAGATTGTGGCGTCCAAGATCGTGCGCGAGCTGATTCTGGGCTTTGTAAAATAACAGACGGTACCACAAGCGTCCCCGGTTTCACACTGGGGGCGTTTTTTTGTCGGGTGGGGCGGAAGCACACGTGATGACGGGCGTTTGGGGGTCTATTATAAAACTTTTTTATTTACAAAATTAAAAATATTGCGTATGATGGTGGCAAATCCTTCCACATGCAGTTCAGGGGGCGCATTCCATGAGAGAAGTGTTTGCCAACCGTCAGTTTCGCAAGCTGTTTTTTTCCAACCTGTTTTCCGGCTTTGGCCAGGGAATGACCATGATCGGCATTGCCTGGTACTTGGTGGAAACGACCGGATCAGCCGAGCTGCTCGGCTCCACGATGTTTGTCTCGGCTGTGCTGATGTTTGTGGTCGGCCCGTATATCGGCACGTTGATCGACCGTTTTTCCCGCAAACGGATGCTGCTGACGGAGCATGTGATCGGCTTTGCCGTGCTGGCCGCCCTCGCGATGTGGGGCTTTTTCGGTCCGTATACCAAGTGGATGCTGGTCGCTGTCTACCTGGTGACGACCCTGATGTTTCAGATTCATTACCCGTCGCAGTCGGCGCTTGTCCAGGAAATGTTTGAGCCGCGGCACTACAACGACATCAACAGCCTGCTGGAGATTGAGGGACAGACGTCGTCCGTGCTGGCCGGGGGGATCGCAGGGTTTCTCCTGGAGGCATACGGGATGCATGTCGTTTTGCTGATTAACGCCTGTACGTATCTGGCAGCCTTCGGTCTCATGGCCACCATGGCCTACACCTTTACCCTGGAGCGGGAAGTCCGGAACAACAGCGGGGTCAACTGGGTGGGCCAACTGCTCCAAAGCTGGCATTACATACGGGAAAAACGGGGCTTTCTCCTGTTTGGCATCGCGGCGTTGATGCCGTTTATTGCGGTGATGGCCGGCAACTTGTTGAAGCCTGTTTACGTGAATCAGACCTTGAAAGCGGACGTGACGGTGTTTTCGCTCGGAGAAACGGCATACGCCATCGGCGCGGTGGCGGCCGGATTCCTGGTTGCTGCCGTGACAAGGAAGTACGGCCAGGTTCCGGCGATGGTTGGCAACACGCTGCTGTTTGCTGTCGTCATGGCAGTCATGGTGGCGCTGCCCTACGGATGGGCCCTGATTGGCGCCTACATGGTGTTCGGCTGGTGCAATGCTTCTGTCCGGCTTATCCGGCAGTCGCTGTACATGACGGTCGTGCCGAAGCCGTTCATGGGACGGGTCATGAGCTTTTTCAATTCACTCGGGATGATGATGCGCTTGCTCCTGATCGGCGTGTTTACGTGGATGATTGACCGGACCGGGGCCGGGATGGGGTACCTCGTGCTAGCCGGACTGCTGCTGCTCGCCGCCGTCGGGATTGTGGGAACGATGCGCCATCTGCTGGATGAGCAGTCCGGTCAGTCGGCGGTTGCAACAAAAGAGCGATGAGGCGTACAATGGACGGGTACAAGCAGAACGGGAAGTGAGGACGATCCATGCAAGACGTGCTGATCACCCTGACCGCCAGACAGCGCACGGGAGGAGATTGGGAGGAAACAATCTATCGCTATGCCGGCCGATGCGTGGAAAAGACAGGCGGCTGGTATCTGACGTACAAGGAGCAGCTGGAAGGGGCCGGCGAGGTGAGCACGACGCTGAAGCTGGCAGACGGGACGGTCACCCTGCTGAGACAGGGCGACGTGCAGACGAAACAGCAGTTTCAGCAGGGCATGAGCCACCAGACGACCTACCGCAGTCCCTACGGGCTGTTTTCGATGGAGACCCATACACGCAAGCTGCGCATCCGGCATGAGCAGGGAAGGCCGGTCCAGGTAAGAGTAGCTTACCAGCTGTGGCTGAACAGCCAGTATATCGGCGAGCACGAACTGACGCTGAATGTGGAGTGGCCCTCCGCGACACACTGAACAAATCAAGCGGTCATAACCAACCATTGGCGATAATCTTGTGCAAACTGGTGTACTTGGAGTAAAATGATGCTAGAAAACACAAGCAGCAGAAAGGTTGCAAGCAATCGCCTGCGACCAGGCTGGTACCGTTGGTGGAAAAGAATCACAAAGGTCGGCAAACCGATGCGATTCTTTTTGGGCCAAGCGTGGTATGATAGGAACAGCAGATGCATATGGTAAAAAAGGCTACAGATGCGGGAACATCTGCAGCCTTGTACAATAGCTGCTCCCTTTACGGGATCGGCTCAGAATTTGACCGAAGTGACCTCCGGTTCTCAACTCAAGGGGAGGTCACTTCTTTTTTTGCGTCAAAGCAACAATCGCCACGACGAGACTCAGCAGGCCGACAATAAAGCCGCCGAACTGAATCATCAGGCTCATGGTTTTGTGCGTTATTGCCATGCTCTCACCTCCCCCGTTTCCGACGTGGGAGATGAGCCGACCACCCTTGAGGAGCCGATGTCTATGAGTATAGCATAATTTTCCGCTGCGGAGCATGGATCAACAGAAGGGGGAAATAACGTGCACGGCATGGAGTGATGGGCCAGGCTCGTTCGCTATAGCCGGTCGGGGCGGTTTTTTCGTACAATAAGGGTAATTCACACAAGGAAAGGGGAGGGGCATCGTGGGGTTTGCACTCGCAACCGGTGGCATGGCCGGCCTCGTTCTGGCCGCGTTTCTGGCTTTGGGAGACGGACTGTTTCAAACGTCGACGCTCTCCGTCCTGATTGACGTCAGCTATGTCCCCGGCCTGGAGGGACTGCCGTCCGTGGTCGAGCTGTTGGTCCACCTGTTGGTCAGTGCAATCGTTGCGTTTTTCATGATGTACTTTTATCCCCGAACCCGCGGCGAGCGGAGAATCAAATATCTGTCGTACTGGGTGCTCGCCTTTGCTGCGGCCTATCTGCCATTTAGTCTGCTCAGCGGCGCGGCCGTGTCGTGGGCAGATTTTTTCCTCTGGCTGCTGGGCCATCTGCTTTACACGCTGATCATCGCGGTGCAGGCGGAACGGCAGCGGTGACTGCCGAAAATTCGGCACAGTGATGATTTTTTGGCAGTTTGTTCGAAAGGAGGCTGTTACACTCCATGCCGATGTCGGAAACGGTGGAAATGCTGCAGGCCATCCTGGGAACGATCGATGAGGGAATCCACGTCGTTGATGCGAACGGCATTACCATTTATTACAATCACGTGGCGGCCAGACTGGACGGGCTGACGCCTGACGAAGTGCTGGGAAAGCCGCTGCTGGAGGTGTTTCCCTCGCTGGACCGTCACTCCAGCACACTGCTGAGGGTCATTGCGAGCGGCGAACCGATCTACGACCAGCCGCAGACCTACACCAACTGGAGAGGGATGCGGGTGGAGACGATCAATACGACGCTGCCCGTGCGGGTGGGCAATCGGCTGGTCGGGGCGGTCGAGGTGGCCAAGGATATCCGCAAGCTGAAAGAGCTGTCAGAGCGGCTGCTCGACCTGCAGGCGCAGATCAGCAAGCCGAAGCGGGCCAAGCGGAGCAAGCTGGACGGGGACGGGCTTTCCTTTCAGTTTGCCGATATCCTGACACAAAACGAACAGATGATGCGGTTAAAAGACCGCGCGAGAAAGGCGGCCCGCACTTCATCTCCGGTATTGATCTACGGAGAGACGGGGACGGGGAAGGAACTGTTCGTCCAGTCGATCCACCAGGCGTCGTCCCGCTGCGGCAAGCCGTTTATTGCGCAAAACTGCGCGGCCCTGCCGGCTTCGCTGCTGGAAAGCCTGCTGTTTGGCACGACCAAGGGCAGCTTTACCGGAGCAGACGACAGACCGGGACTGTTTGAACTGGCGGATGGCGGGACGCTGTTTCTCGACGAGTTGAACAGCATGCCGCTGGACCTGCAGGCAAAACTGCTGCGCGTGCTGCAGGACGGGCAAATCCGGCGGATCGGCAGCAGCAGCGCCGTACGTGTCGACGTGCGGGTGATCGCTGCCGTCAATGAACCGCCGCTGGAGTTGGTTCGGCGCGGCGCGCTGCGATTGGACCTGTACTACCGCATCAACGTGGTCTCCTTTGAGCTGCCGCCGCTGCGGGAGCGCAGGGAGGACGTGGACCTGCTCGTCCGCCATTTCCTCGACAAATACAATCGCCGTTTTCACATGCAGGTGCAAAACATCAGTCCGGAGGTGGCCGACCTGTTCAGGCAGTACGACTGGCCCGGCAACGTTCGCGAACTGGAGCACGTGATCGAGGCGGCGATGAACATGGTGGAGGGAGCAGTGATTGAACGGGAACACCTGCCGCCGTACTTGGCGGAGCGTTCGCTGGTGAACGGTCCGGGCGAGACCGGACCAGGGGAGATCGGATCGGCCATCCCTCCTATCGAGGCGTGGGCGGCAAAACAGCGCACGCTGCCGGAGGTGCTGCGGGAGGTGGAGGAACGGTGCATTGCCGATGCGCTGAAATCCACTGGCGGCAACGTGCTCAGGGCGGCACGGCTGTTGGGCATCCCCCGGCAGACGCTGCAGTACAAACTCTCGCAGCGGGGAGCAGGCGAACGGTAAGTGCCGAATTTTCGGCAGTCCAAAAACTCCTACAGATGGAAAATCTGCTTGCCAATGCTTTATTTTCTATATTCAAAATCTTTTGATTTGATTGGCACGACTGTTGCATTCCCTTTGTTGTTGAGGAATACACGCGTATCTTCACACAACGCAAAGGGGGATGACAAGGATGACGGTTACAGCCAAACGTGACTGGCGCCAGATCGAAATGTGGAAAGACGTCACCGAAGAACAATGGAACGACTGGATGTGGCAGCTCACCCACACCATTCGGACTGTAGATGAATTGAAACAGGTGATCAACCTGACACCGGAGGAGGAAGAGGGTGTACGCATTTCCAACCAGACCATCCCGCTCAACATCACGCCCTATTACGCCATGCTGATGGACCCGGACGATCCGAAAGATCCGGTCCGCATGCAGTCCGTTCCGCTTTCCTCCGAGATGGTTCGGACCAAATACGACATGGAAGACCCGCTGCACGAGGACACTGATTCACCGGTGCCGGGCCTGACGCACCGGTATCCGGACAGGGTGCTGTTTTTGGTCACCAACCAGTGTTCGATGTACTGTCGTTACTGTACGCGCCGCCGCTTCTCCGGCCAGATCGGCATGGGCGTGCCGAAAAAGCAGCTGGACGCCTGTATCGACTACATCCGCCGTACGCCGGAAGTGCGCGACGTGCTCCTCTCCGGGGGCGACGGTCTGCTGATCAACGACCGCATCCTGGAGTACATTTTGAGCAATTTGCGGGCCATCCCGCACGTGGAGATCATCCGCATCGGCACGCGCGCTCCGGTGGTGTTCCCGCAGCGGATCACGGAAAACCTGTGCAACATCCTGAAAAAATACCATCCCATATGGCTCAACACGCACTTTAACCACCCGAAGGAGATTACCCCGGAAGCGAAGCGGGCCTGCGAAATGCTGGCCAACGCCGGCGTGCCGCTCGGCAACCAGTCGGTTATCCTGGCGGGCATCAACGATTGTCCGAATACGATGAAAAAGCTGGTGCACGAGCTGGTCAAGATTCGCGTACGGCCGTACTACATCTACCAGTGCGACCTGTCCGAGGGGATCGGCCACTTCCGCGCGCCGGTCAGCAAAGGGATCGAGATCATCGAACACCTGCGAGGCCATACCTCCGGCTATGCGGTGCCGACGTTCGTGGTGGACGCGCCGCATGGCGGCGGCAAAATTCCCGTCATGCCCAACTACATCATTTCGCAGTCGGCCGACAAAGTGGTGCTGCGCAACTTTGAGGGCGTGATTACCTCGTATCCCGAGCCGAAAAACTACCACGCCCACGACGAGGAGAATTGCGAGTACTGTCAGGCTGCCAAGGGCAAAGCCGTCGGCATCGCCGCGCTGATGAGAGACGAAGCCGACAACCTGGAGCCGGCTGACCTGCCGCGCAACAAGCGGATTCAGGCGACCAAGATCAAATCGCTGGCAGACATCCGGCAGGAACAAAAAGAAAAGAAATTGCAGAAAGAACAAGAACACAAAGAGGTGTCCGGCAAATAGGCCGGATGGACCGCATAGGCTGACAAGGCCGCCAGGGAAGCCAGGGTTGCTGGCATTCTCTGGCGGCTGTTTGCGTGGAGGAGATTTGCAGGTGACGAATGGGAGCAATCTGTGTTAATATCAGGGCAGACGATTCTGAACGAACGCTCAGTCTGGACAGGCTGCCGCGGTTTGACAAGCGTTTGTGTAGGAATCAACATAATGAGTGAATAGTCATTCATTTTTTCTTGCGATTCTGATAAGATAGAAAAAAACGGACGAACATGAAAAGGGGGAGAAGACCTTGCTGGCCTTGCTCAATCTGATCGCGTTTTTCCTGGTGCTCGCTTACGGTCTGTACCTGGTCTGCCACGTCCTGTACAGCCGGTATCTGTTTATCAAACTGGGCAAAAAGCCGGACGTCAAGGACGACTTCGGCACGCGCCTGAATTTGCTGCTGGAAAACGTCGTCTTTCACAAAAAGCTGTTGAAGGACAAAAAGAGCGGCATCATGCACGTCGTCATGTTTTACGGCTTCATTATCCTGCAGTTTGGCGCCATTGAACTGATCGTGAAAGGTCTGGTGAAGGGCTTTGAACTGCCATTTGGCAGCGCTCACAAGTACTTCAGCCTGATGCAGGAGATCACTGTCTTTCTGATTCTCGCGGCAGTCAGCTACGCGTTCTACCGCCGGTATATCGAAAAGCTGAAGCGGCTGAAGCGCGGATTCAAATCGGGACTGGTGCTGCTGTTCATTTCCACGCTGATGGCAACAGTTTTGTTCTCACTCGCGTTTGAGCAGCTCTGGTTGGGGCACGAACCGTCCGGCTACGCGCCGTTTTCCTCGCTGATCGCGATGGCGTTCGCCGGCATCCCCAATACCGCGGCGGCCGCGCTGTTCTACGTGTTCTGGTGGCTGCACCTGCTGATCCTTTTGGCCTTCGCCGTGTACGTGCCGCAGTCCAAGCACGCTCACCTGATTTTTGCGCCGATCAACGTCTGGTTCAAAAAACTGGACCCGCCCGGCAAACTGTCCAAAATCGACTTTGAAGACGAGACGCAGGAAGTGTTTGGGGTCGGCCGGATTGAGGACTTCACCCAGACGCAGCTGATCGACCTGTACGCCTGTGTGGAGTGCGGTCGCTGCACCAGCATGTGTCCCGCCTCCGGCACCGGCAAGATGCTCTCCCCGATGGAATTGATCACCAAGATGCGGGATCATTTGACGGAAAAAGGAGCGGCAATCACGTCCCGGACGCCGTGGATGCCGAGCTTCGCCTTTACCGGCTCGACCGCCAACCAACTGGCGCTGCAGGCGTCGGAAGTGGCGGCGGCGTCCGAGGGAGCGACCGCAGTCGCCTACGAGAAAAACCTGATCGGCGACGTGATTACCGAGCAGGAGCTGTGGGCCTGCACCACCTGCCGCAACTGTGAGGATCAGTGCCCGGTGATGAACGAGCACGTGGAAAAAATCATCGACATGCGCCGCTACCTGGTGATGACTGAGGGCAGCATGCCGCAAGAGGCGCAGCGGGCGCTGAACAACATCGAGCGGCAGGGCAACCCGTGGGGCATCAACCGCAAGGACCGACTGAAGTGGATCGAAGGGCTGAACGGCCAGTACGACGTGCCGACCGTGCAGCAGGTGGAGGAATTCGAGTATCTGTTCTGGGTCGGCTCGATGGGCTCGTTTGACAACCGCAGCCAGAAGATTACGCAGGCGTTTGTCAAGCTGATGCACGAAGCCGGGGTAAGCTTTGCCATTCTCGGCAACGAGGAGAAAAACTCCGGTGACACCGCTCGCCGCATCGGCAACGAGTTTCTGTTCCAGCAGCTCGCCCAGGAGAACATCGCGCTGTTCCAGGCTTACGGCGTGAAGAAGATCGTCACCTGCGACCCGCACGCCTACAACACCTTTAAAAACGAGTACCCCGAGTTCGGCCTGGAGGCGGAGGTGTATCACCACTCCGAGCTGCTCGCCCAGTGGGTCAAGGAAGGGCGTCTGAAGCCGACCAAGGAAGTAAAGGAGCGCATCACCTACCACGACTCCTGTTACCTGGGCCGCTACAACGAGATTTACGACAAGCCGCGTGAGATCCTCTCGGCGATTCCAGGCGTGGAGATTGTGGAAATGAAGCGGAGCGGCTGCGACAGCATGTGCTGCGGTGCCGGCGGCGGCCTGATGTGGATGGAGGAGCACGAAGGCACCCGCATCAACGTGGCGCGCACCGAGCAGGCGCTGGAAGTAAATCCGACGGCCATCGCCAGCGCGTGTCCGTACTGTTTGACAATGATGAACGACGGCATCAAGATGAAAGAAATGGAGGATCAGGTCAAAACCCGAGACATTGCCGAGATTCTCGCCGATGCCTTGTGATTTTGAAGAGTGTTTTTGGTGTGCTAATCCCTGCCCTGCCAAAGGGTGGGGATTTTTTTGCATAAAACGCATAATAGGGGGTATCAATCGTTTCTCTTTTTTACCTAGTAAGTGAAAACGACAATGACCGGTCTAAAGTCGTTTATCTACTAGCTAAAGGAGAGAATATGATGGCGTTGATACCAATTCCAACAGAACCTGTTAAAGTTGATGGTGTTCGAGATACTTATGTAGACTTGAATCCAAATACCGATCCCAATGATAAAGTACAAGCTTTCGTTGATGCGTTCAAACGAGTTGCCGAAGATGCTAGCGATGAATGTTATGGCTTGCCTGTTGAGGTAATCCTCGCTATGTGGGGAGGAGAATCAGGATGGGGTGCAAGTAAAACACAACGAAACAATCAAAATTGGTCAAACATGAAATATGTAAGTAGTTCCAATCCACCAGGAAACTATGGCAAAGGAGAAGGCGGATGGGCTGCTTATATCGGTCGCAGTACCCATGCTAACTCCTTTGCGCGGTTCTTTAAAGAAAATAGCCGATACTCTGCGTTAATCAATTATTTGAAAAGCACAAACAACCCCAGTTCAGAAAAATGCATACGATACATCGCGGATGCCGGGTATGGCGGCTCCGACCATGATCAATACTATGATGAAGTAATGGGGTATCTGGAAACACTCCGCAGACGAAGCAATCTGTAGTTTGGAAAGAAGCACCATGTATATGGTGCTTCTTTGTTATAGTCCCGTGTGCAGAGCTAAATGTAGATCGATTTCTTTTTTCACCCAGCCGCCATAATCTTTAACCTGATAGATCTTCCATTCATCCAGATTATGCGGGTTCTGCACACCGACAAAGGCGTCATTTGGATTCTGCGGATCAAGATAAATCACGATATCCTTTCGAGGGAATTCATTTACCCCGCTTTCCGGAATGAAGGGCTTTTGGACAATTCTTATGTACACTTTGTCATATTGACTTGTTCCTTCTTCCAGTTTTTCTTGCAGGAATGGCAGTTTTTGCTCGTCCCCCAATTCCTCGCCGTCTCTTCGATAAGCAAACCTGTACAAATCTTTGGCATTCACAAGAATCCCCATGCAGCGCGAAGGATTCTCGAAAACAAAACGATCATGCCCTCTTTGCACCACAAGCTTTTCCACTTCTTCAGCCTGTGAATCCACTGAATGTGGCGCCGATACCTGCTCATGATTATGTTCTCCCTGGGAAGAAACGGCACTGCACCCGCTTGCGATTCCGAGCAATATGAGGAAAAGAATACATTTTTTCATGTATGCCGCACACCTTTCCATCGCCCTTTGTTTAGATACTATATTGGACGAGTGAAATTCCAATAAGTTTCATATTTTGGAAAACCGTGCATCTATCAAGCGAAAACATTCGAAAAAACCGGATGTTTTACTAACAGGAAATTTACCTAGAGAACAGGGGGGATTCGATGGAAAATCAGTCAATGTTTGATTACTATCGCCAAATGTTAAAACGGATCGCATGGAGATTACAGTATCAAGCAAATAAAGTATATCGCCATGAAAGCGTGCTTGAGGATGTATGGACAAAAGAACACAAGGGATTGGTAGTATCAGATCTATTTGTTAAGGAGTTGCTCAGTAGCCTTCCTGATAGAGGACGTTTTATCCTTCAAAAGGTGGTGATTGAAGGCATACCTGAAAGAGAAGTGGCGAAGCAACTTAATATTTCACAGAAACGAGTAAATGTTTGCAAAACAAAGTATTTACAGCAGCTACGTCAAAAACTCATTTCTGATTGACAGCGGGACTATACGGAACCAACAGCCCCTTGGATTTTGCGCTCCCATACAGCGTCAGAAAGGCAAGCGGGATGCCCGTCCGGCAACGAATGGCTGCCGGACTGACAAGAAAAGTCAGGCGTCCTTTTTTTCGTATTACATTGACTATTCAGACGGGAGACGGCAAAATGAAAGTAAGCAAAAATGAGCGATCGCTCGATCATTTTGTAATGAATGCCATGCAGCGAGGAGGAGCCGAGATGAAAACAGTAATTGCGGGGGCGGCACGCACCCCGTTTGGCAAGTTCGGCGGCGCGCTGAAAGACGTTTCCGCAGTTGATCTGGGGGCCATTGCGATCAAGGAAGCACTCAAGCGGGCCGGCGTGTCCGGCGAGCAGGTGGACGAAGTGATCATGGGCATGGTCGTACAGGCGGGAGCGGGGCAGGTGCCCTCCCGTCAGGCGGCCCGCAAGGCGGGACTGCCGTGGAACGTGGCCAGCCAGACCATCAACAAGGTGTGCGCTTCCGGGATGAGGGCGGTCACCATGGCCGACCAGATCATCCGCGCCGGAGACGGGCAGATCATCGTGGCTGGCGGCATGGAGAGCATGAGCAGTGCGCCGTATGCACTGCCCAACGCGCGGTACGGCCTGCGCATGGGCGATGCGGTTGTGCGCGACCTGATGATGTACGACGGGCTGACCTGCCCGTTTGATCAAGTGCCGATGGCCGTCCACGGTAGCAACGTGGCGGAGGAGTACGGCATCACCCGCGAGGAGCAGGACCGTTGGGCGCTGCGCAGCCAGCAGCGAGCGGCCAGGGCGATGGCGGCCGGTCTGTTCGACGAGGAAATCGTGCCCGTGCCGGTACCGCAGAAAAAGGGCGATCCAATCCTCGTCACCAAAGACGAGGCGCCGCGTCCCGACACCACGCTGGAGGTGCTGGCCAAACTGCCGCCGGTGTACAAAAAGGACGGCACGATTACCGCCGGCAACGCGCCTGGCATCAACGACGGCGCGGCAGCGATGGTGCTGATGGCGGAGGACAAGGCGGCCGAATTGGGGATTCGCCCGCTGGCAGTCATTCTGGGTCACGCGCAGGTGGGCGCGGAGGCGCCGTACATCGCCACCACGCCGGGACTGGCGATCCAAAAGCTGCTGGAAAAGACCGGCACGCGGCTGGACGAGATCGATCTGTTTGAAGTGAACGAGGCATTTGCCGCCGTTATCCTGACCAGCGGCAAGATCGTCGGTTGGGACGAAGAAAAGGTAAACGTCAACGGCGGGGCGATCGCGCTCGGCCATCCGATCGGGGCGAGCGGGGCGCGAATTATCATGCACCTCGTGTACGAACTGCGGCGCCGCGGGGGCGGGTTGGGCGTTGCCGCCATTTGCAGCGGAGCGGCCCAGGGAGACGCGGTTCTGATCAAGGTGTTCTAGTCTCTGCGGGGACCGGTTGCGTTTGGACGGGTGAATAAAAGGCATTGTTGCGAGGAAGGGGACGTGTTTATGAACATTCAAACGATCATGGTCGTAGGTGCGGGACAGATGGGCAGCGGCATCGCCCAGGTGGCGGCGCAGGCCGGTTTTCGGGTGATTCTCCACGACATCCGGCAGGAATTTGTGGACCGCGGCCGGCAGACGATTGAGAAAAATCTGGCCCGCAGCGTGGAAAAAGGCAAAATGAGTGCGGAAGACAAAGAGGCGGTGCTGGCCCGCCTGACCCTCTCCGTCGATCTGACGGATGGCCGTGACGCAGACTTTGTGGTGGAAGCGGTTACGGAAAACATGGGCGTGAAAGCGGAGATTTTCCGCCAGCTGGACGAGATCTGCCCGGCGCACACGGTGCTGGCCAGCAACACCTCCTCGCTGCCGATTACGGAAATCGCTGCCGTGACCAAACGGCCGGAAAAAGTAATCGGCATGCATTTCATGAACCCGGTGCCGGTGATGAAGCTGGTCGAGATCATCCGCGGCCTGCAGACGGCGGACGAGGTGTATCAGTTGACGGAGGACCTGGCCAAACAGATGGGCAAAGTACCGGTCAGCGTCAACGACTTTCCCGGATTCGTCTCCAACCGCGTGCTGATGCCGATGATCAACGAGGCGATCTACTGCGTGTACGAAGGCGTGGCCGAGCCGGAAGCAATTGATGAGGTGATGAAGCTGGGCATGAACCATCCGATGGGGCCGTTGACGCTGGCCGACTTCATCGGGCTGGATACCTGCCTGTACATCATGGAAGTGCTGTACGAAGGTTTCGGCGACTCCAAATACAGGCCGTGCCCGCTGCTGCGCAAGTACGTCAAGGCTGGCTGGCTCGGCCGTAAATCGGGACGAGGCTTCTACGTCTACAACTAGAATCTGTACGCGGCAAAGAGGGAGGACGCGATGGATTTCCGATTTAGCGAAGAGCATGAGATGATGCGCCGGATGGTGCAAGATTTTGCCCAAAAGGAGATCGCTCCGTTCGTTCCCGTCATGGAAGAGACGGAACAGTTTCCCCGCCACATCGTGAAAAAAATGGGGGAAACCGGCTTGATGGGCATTCCGGTACCGGAAGAATGGGGCGGAGCTGGCGCTGACTTCATCTCGTACATTCTGGCCATTCACGAGATTTCCAAAGTAAGCGCCACCGTGGGCGTGATTCTCTCCGTGCACACCTCTGTCGGCACCAATCCGATCCTGTATTTCGGAAGCGACGAGCAAAAGCGAAAGTACCTGCCCAAGCTGGCCAGCGGCGAATACCTCGGTGCGTTTGCGCTGACCGAGCCGCAGGCGGGATCGGATGCGGGCAATATCCGCACGACGGCCGTCCGCAAAGGGGATGAATACATCCTCAACGGCAACAAGGTGTTCATCACCAACGGCGGCGAGGCGGACGTATACATCACATTTGCCGTGACCGACCCGTCCCAGGGGCGAAGGGGCATCTCCGCGTTTATCGTGGAAAAGGATACGCCAGGCTTTATCGTCGGCAAAAAGGAAAAGAAGATGGGGCTGTTTGGTTCCAATACGACGGAACTGATTTTCGACAACGCGCGGGTGCCGGCCGAAAACCTGCTCGGGCAGGAAGGCATTGGATTCAAGATTGCCATGGCCAACCTCGACTATGGCCGGATCGGCATCGCCGCGCAGGCGCTGGGCATCGCGGAAGCAGCCGTTCAGTACGCGACCGATTACGCCAAGGAACGGAAGCAATTCGGCCAGCCGATTATCAAGCAGCAGGCGGTCGCCTTCAATCTGGCCGACATGGCGACGCGGGCGGAAGCGGCGCGGCTGCTGGTCTACCGGGCCGCCTTCCTGCGCAGCCGCGGGCTTGCGTGCGGCATGGAAGCGTCCATGGCCAAAAAGTTTGCCTCCGACGCGGCGATGATAAACGCCACTGAGGCGGTGCAGATCTTCGGCGGATACGGGTACACCCGGGAGTACCCGGTGGAGCGGCTGTTCCGCGACGCCAAGGTGACGCAAATCTACGAGGGCACCACCCAGATTCAGCACATTGTGATCGCCAAACATCTGCTGTCCACTTGAGAAACGGGACGCACGAATAACCATGACGCAGGGGAGTGGGGAACATGAATTTTCATCTGACGGAAGAGCAGGAAATGCTCCGCAAAATGATTCGCGACTTCGCGGAGAACCAGGTGGCGCCGACAGCGGCGGAGCGCGATGAGGAAGAGCGCTTTGACCGGTCCATTTTTGAACAGATGGCGGAGCTGGGGCTGACCGGCATTCCCTGGCCGGAGAAGTACGGCGGCGCGGGAGCCGACTACCTCAGCTACGTGCTCGCCGTGGAGGAGCTGTCCCGCGTGGACGCGTCCATCGGTGTCACGCTGTCCGCCCACGTTTCGCTGGCGAGCTGGCCGATTTACAAGTTCGGCACGGAAGAACAGAAGCAGAAGTACCTGCGGCCGCTGGCGGAAGGCAAAAAGCTGGGCGCTTACTGCCTGACCGAGCCCGGCTCCGGGTCCGACGCTGCCGGGATGCGCACCACTGCCGTGCGCGACGGCGATCACTACGTGCTAAACGGCTCCAAGATTTTTATCACCAACGCGGGCGAGGCGGAGATTTACATCGTCTTTGCCTTGACCAATCCGGAGCTGAAGCACAAGGGAATCACCGCCTTTATCGTGGAAAAAGGCATGCCCGGCTTTACGATGGGCAAAAAGGAAAAGAAACTGGGGATTCGCTCGTCGCCGACGCTCGCCGTCAACTTTGAGGACGTCCGCGTTCCCGTGGAAAACGTGCTCGGTGAAGAAGGACAGGGCTTCAAGATCGCGATGATGACGCTGGATGGCGGGCGCAACGGCATCGCCGCCCAGGCGCTGGGCATCGCGCAGGGGGCGTTTGATCACGCGCTGGCGTACGCCAAGGAACGGCACCAGTTCGGCAAACCGATCGCGTCGCTGCAGGCGATTCAATTCAAGCTGGCCGACATGGCGACGAAAATCGAGGCGGCTCGACTGCTCACCTACCAGGCGGCATGGCTGGAAGACCAGGGGCTGCCCTACGGCAAGGCATCGGCGATGTCCAAGGTATTTGCCGGCGATATCGCCATGGAAGTGACGACGGAGGCGGTGCAGATCTTCGGCGGCTACGGCTACACCCGCGAGTATCCGGTGGAACGCTTCATGCGCGACGCCAAGATCACCCAGATTTACGAAGGAACCAACGAGATTCAGCGAGTTGTCATCAGCAACTACCTGCTGAAAGAGTAAGATGCAGCACAGTACAGGGCGAGAAGAGGGCTTTTCATGCACGAGATCACACGGCGCATCCTGGCGGGCGACGCGCGCGGGGCAGCCCGCGCCATCACCTGCATCGAAAACGATTATCCGGAGCGGTCGCAGATCCTGCGGGAACTGTTTCCTCACACCGGCCGGGCGAAGCTGATCGGCATTACCGGGACGCCGGGCGCGGGCAAAAGCTCGCTGGTGGACTGTCTGATCAGCTACCTGCGCACATTGGGGTTGAAAATCGGCGTGGTGGCGGTTGATCCGACCAGCCCGTTTACCGGCGGCGCGCTTCTGGGCGACCGCGTGCGGATGCAGAACCACGCGCTGGACAGCGGTGTGTTTATCCGCAGCATGGGGACGCGGGGCAGTCTCGGCGGCCTTTCCCGCAACACGCGGGACGCCGTGCGGGTGCTGGACGCGTACGGCTGTGACGTCATCCTGATCGAGACGGTCGGGGTAGGGCAGTCGGAGCTGGACGTGATGACCATCGCTGATACGACGGTGGTGGTGCTCACCCCCGGCGGAGGCGATTCGGTCCAAGCGTTCAAGGCGGGCATCATGGAGATTGCCGATCTGTTCGTGATCAACAAAGCCGATCTGCCGGGCGTGGAAAAGCTGCGGATCGAAGTGGAACAGATGCTGGATCTGGCCAAGCATGACGCGCCTTGGCGTCCGCCGATCGTCCAGACGGTCTCCACGCGCGGCCAGGGAATGGCTGAGCTGTGGGAGCAGGTGGGACTGCATCAGCGCTTTTTGCAGGAGAGCGGAGAGGGGCAGATACGCCGCTCCCGCCACCTGCAGGAGGAAGTGCTGGACATCGTTCGCGATTCTCTCTACCAGCGGCTGCTGGGCAGCATCGAAGCGGGCCGGTACCGGGACGAACTGGAGCGAGTGGCAGCGCGGGAAGCCGACCCGTACTCCACTGCCGACCGAATTGTCCGCGAGTGGTGGGGACAGACTCCCTGAGCGGAGGAATAAAGAAAGATTGGCGTTAGGCGCTCTCTCGACGTATAATATACGGGATATAATAGAAAGAGAGCGTTGCGGTCTTTCTTTTTCCAAATGTTGCCTGACCAAACGCTCAGTCGGTTGGAGAGGTGTAAGAAATCATGTCTGAAAGACGAAAAACCATACCGTCCCTGGTAAAGGACCCCAAGCTGATCGAAAAGCGGCGGGAGCAGATTATTGAAGCGGCTGTCGATCTGTTCATCAACAAAGGGTTTCACAAGACGACCACGCGGGAGATCGCCCGTGCGTCCGGATTCAGCATCGGCACCCTGTACGAATACATCGAATCCAAGGAAGACGTCCTCTATCTGGTGTGCGACGCCATCCACGCGGAAGTGGAAAGCCGCCTGCGCGAGGCGATCACGTTCAACGGCACCGGCTTGAAAATCCTGAAGCTGGCGCTGAAGAGCTTTTTCCGCGTGATGGACCAAATGAGCGACCGCGTCCTGTTGATCTATCAGGAGTCCAAGTCGCTGCCGAAAGAGACGCTGCGCTACGTGCTGCAGCGCGAGGAAGAAATTACGCAGATTTTCGAGGAGATTCTGCGCAAAGGCATTGCCGACGGGTCCATCGGTATTGACGAGAAGCACGTCAAGCTGATGGCTGACAACATCATGGTGCTGGGTGAAATGTGGGTATTCCGCCGCTGGGCGTTAAAGCGGCACTACACACTGGAGGAGTTCACCGAGAAGCAGACGGCTTTGCTTTTGCGGGAGGTCAGCGTCTCCGAGTAAACGAGTAACTTGATATTCGGGGAGAGTGGAACGATGGAAACGGAAGTGTATCGTCCGCAACACAAGGTTCGCTTTGTCACGGCTGCCAGTCTCTTCGACGGGCACGACGCGTCGATCAACATCATGCGCCGCATCCTGCAGGCATCAGGGGCGGAAGTGATTCACCTGGGGCACAACCGCTCCGTCGATGAGATCGTTACCGCTGCCATCCAGGAAGATGTGCAGGGGATTGCCGTCAGTTCCTACCAAGGCGGTCACGTCGAGTTTTTTAAATACATGGTGGACCTGCTGCGTGAGAGAGGAGCGGGACACATCCGCGTCTTTGGCGGCGGAGGCGGGGTCATCGTTCCACGGGAAATCCGCGAGCTGGAAGCGTACGGCGTCTGCAAGATCTTTTCCCCTGACGACGGCCGCCGCCTCGGGCTGCAGGGGATGATCAACTACATGCTGCGAGAGACCGACTTCCCCACAGTCACGGAATTGACGAGTGAGGTGGAGGAACTGCGTCGGCAGCAGCATCAGGCGATCGGCCGGCTGATTTCCGTAGCGGAGTACGGCGTGGAAAAGCCGGAGTGGAAGGAGCGGCTCACGGACGGACTGCCGGAGCCGGAGCGCACGGTGCCGGTGCTGGGGATCACCGGCACAGGCGGCGCGGGAAAAAGTTCACTGACTGATGAGCTGGTTCGCCGCTTTTTGCGCACCTATGCCGACAAGACCGTCGCGATCCTGTCCGTCGACCCGTCCAAGCAAAAGACGGGCGGAGCACTGCTTGGTGACCGCATCCGCATGAATGCCAACAACACGCCGCGCGTCTACATGCGCAGCTTGGCCACGCGCCGGTCCGGCTCGGAACTGTCGGCCGCCGTCAAGGATGCGATCCGGGTGGCCCGGGCCGCCAACTTTGACCTGATCATCGTGGAAACCAGCGGCATCGGACAGGGAGATGCCCAGGTGAAGGATGTTTGCGACGTTGCGCTGTACGTGATGACCAGCGAATTTGGCGCCCCATCCCAGCTGGAAAAGATCGACATGCTCGACTTTGCCGATCTGGTGGCAATCAACAAGTTCGAACGAAAAGGGTCGGAGGACGCGCTGAGAGAGGTGCGCAAGCAGTACCGGCGCAACCACAACCTGTTTGATGTGCCGGATGAGCAGATTCCCGTGTACGGCACGATCGCCAGCCAGTTCAACGATCCGGGCACCAATGTGCTGTTTGCCGCCCTGATGCGCAAGATCGTGGAAAAAACAGGTGTCGACTGGCCGGTGGATCATCTTGACGCGACGCCGGTCAAGACGCACAAGACGGCACTGATCCCGGCGGAGCGCGTCAACTATCTGCAGGAGATCGCCAACACGGTGCGGGCGTATCGGGGATTCGTCACCGAGCAGTCGGCGATTGCCCGCAAGCTGTATCAACTGCACGGCGCCAAGGAGACGCTGCTGGCGTCGGGCGAACCTGATGCGGCCCAGGTGGTCCGTGTGCTGGATCAGCAGATTGCCCATTTTGAAGGCAAGCTGCATCCCGAGTGCCGCCGCATCCTGGACAACTGGCCGAAGCTCAAGGAACAGTACCGGCAGGATCAATTTGTCACCAAGGTGCGCGACAAGGAGATCGTCACCCGGCTGTACACGGAGTCGCTCTCTGGCACCCGCATCCCGAAAGTGTGCCTGCCTGAATTTGAAGACTGGGGCGAAATTTTGAAATGGTCGCTCAAAGAAAACGTGCCGGGACAATTCCCGTTCACAGCGGGCGTCTTCCCGTTCAAGCGGGAAGGGGAGGACCCGAAGCGGCAGTTTGCCGGGGAAGGCACACCGGAGCGGACCAACCGGCGCTTTCACTTCCTGTCGCAAAACGACGAGGCGAAGCGGCTCAGCACGGCGTTTGACTCGGTAACGCTCTACGGCGAAGACCCTGATTACCGCCCCGACATTTACGGAAAGATCGGCAACAGCGGTGTCAGCGTCTGTACGCTCGACGACATGAAGAAGCTGTACGCCGGGTTTGACCTGTGCGCGCCTACCACCTCCGTATCCATGACCATCAACGGTCCGGCGCCGATCATACTGGCCATGTTCATGAACACGGCGATCGATCAGCAGGTGGAAAAATTCGTGGAGCGGGAAGGGCGACAGCCGACGCCGGACGAGTACGAGCAGATCAAGGCGTACACGCTGTCTACAGTGCGCGGCACGGTGCAGGCGGACATCCTGAAGGAAGACCAGGGACAAAATACCTGCATCTTCTCCACCGAGTTCGCCTTGCGGATGATGGGCGACATCCAGCAGTACTTCATCGACCACAAGGTGCGCAACTACTACTCCGTCTCCATCTCCGGCTACCACATCGCCGAGGCGGGGGCCAACCCGATCACGCAATTGGCGTTTACGCTGGCCAACGGCTTTACCTACGTGGAATACTACCTGAGCCGGGGCATGCATATCGACGACTTTGCGCCCAATCTGTCGTTCTTCTTTTCCAACGGACTGGACCCCGAGTACACGGTGATCGGCCGGGTGGCGCGCCGCATCTGGGCGACGGTGATGAAAAACCGCTACGGCGCCAACGAGCGCAGCCAAAAGTTGAAGTATCACATTCAGACGTCCGGGCGCTCCCTCCACGCGCAGGAGATGGACTTCAACGACATCCGGACCACGCTGCAGGCGCTGATCGCCATCTACGACAACTGCAATTCGCTGCACACCAACGCCTACGACGAAGCGATCACCACGCCGACGGAAAACTCCGTCCGCCGCGCCATGGCGATCCAGATGATCATCAACAAGGAGTTGGGCCTGGCGAAAAACGAGAATCCGTTGCAAGGCTCGTTTATCATCGAGGAACTGACCGATCTGGTGGAGGAAGCGGTGCTGCAGGAATTTGAGCGGTTGAACGCGCGCGGCGGCGTGCTCGGCGCGATGGAGACGCAGTATCAGCGGGGCAAGATCCAGGACGAATCGATGTACTACGAGATGAAAAAGCACAGCGGCGAGCTGCCGATCATCGGGGTGAACACCTTTATCAACCCGAACGCCTCGGAAGAGGACTACGAGATCGAGCTGGCGCGTGCGACGGAAGAGGAGAAAGAACAACAGATCCGCAACCTGCGCGCCTTCCACGAGCGGCATCGCGAGCAGGCGCCGGCTGCACTCAAGCGGCTGCAGGAAGTGGCGATGTCCGGCGGCAATATCTTCGCCGAGCTGATGGAGACGGTGAAGGTGGCTTCGCTGGGACAGATCAGCGCCGCGCTGTACGAAGTGGGCGGACAGTATCGACGGAATATGTAGACGCAATATGTAAAAACGAATGCCCGCTGTGCGAAAGCAGGCTGCTTCCGCAAGGCGGGCCTTTTTTCGTTCCGCTGCCGGGGAGTGTGTCGAAACGGATGCAAGACGGCCGATGTAAATGGGGACATAGCTGTCACCACGTTCGCATCGGCAGTGCGCCGGGAGCCGGGTGGATGAACAGCTGCACGAAGGGCATCGTGTAGGCAAACAGGATCAAGCCAACGGCCACACCGATCCAGATGGACCAGCGTTCCAGAAACAACGGCGGTTTGGGCTGATCAGGGGTGACCTCGCCGATGGGGTATTCGTTGGGCGTTTCCGTTTTCGGCGCAAAGAACCACAGGTATGCGGCGATAATCAGAAACAGCACAATTCCCGTGAACAGGATGCCCCCGCCCCACGCCATCGCTTGACGGTAGGGGAACCACATCTGGGCAACAGGATGGTCGTTGTACGTCGTGTAGCTGATTCGCCGCGGCTCCCCCAGGAGCCCGACAGCGTGCATCCCGCCCGACATGAGCGCCATCCCGATCACCCAGGTAAACGCCTGGACGATCCCCAGACGATTCATCGCCGGGGTCAGTGTCCGGCCGCGCAGCACCGGAATCAGCATGTAAGATATTCCGAAAAATGTAAGGATGACGCTGGTGGCCAGGGTAAGGTGAAAGTGGCCGGTTACCCATAACGTGTTGTGAACCACCTGGTTTAACTGATAGCTGGCATTGATAATCCCGCCGATGCCGGCCGGTACAAACAGGACCATGCCAAGAAACGGCGCGAGAAAGCGAACGTCCTTGTACGGCAGCTTGGTGATCCACCCCAGCAGCCCTTTTCCCCCTTGGGAACGGCCGGCCAATTCAAACGTGGCCAAAATGGAAAACGCCGTTAAAAACGAGGGAATGACCACGAAAAAGGTGAGAACGGTCTGCACAAACTTCCAGACCGAGTCAATGCCCGGCTCGTTAAACTGGTGGTGCAGCCCGACCGGTATGGAGTAGAGGATAAACAGAATAAACGTCAACCGAGGCAGCGAATTGCTAAAGATGCGCCCTTTTATTAGCCGAGGGATGTTGACGTACCAGTAAATGTAGGCCGGCAGCAGCCAGAAGTAGACCAGGGCGTGACCGAAATACCAGAACAACGTCCGGCTCAGGCTGACATCCACCCGTTCTGTCCACCCCATTGACCAGGGAATCAGCAGGAACAGCATTTCGATCGCGACACCGAGGGTGCAGATGACCCATAATATCATCGTCGCGACAGCCATGTAGGCAAACAGCGGGGACGATTCGCCGGGATGAGCGCGCCTCCATCTGCGGAAGGCGGAAAAGATGGTGACGCTGCTGCACCAGCTTCCGACCACGACGGCAGTCAGGCCGACGTAGAACAGCGGAGAGGCTTTGAGCGGTGCGTAAAAGGTGTAGAGCACGGACGCGTCATTTGTGAGGATGGGAATGAGTGCAAGCGCGGTACCCGCCGCCATCAGGACGAAACCCGTCCATCCCCATGCCCGTTCCCGTGGTGTCAGCTCGCCTCCCGTTGTTTTGGCCACACCCGAAAAGAGAAACCCGATGATGAAAAAGGTGGTGAACACCAGGGCCAGACTTACTCCGTGCAGGGTGAGCAGCTGATAGTAACCGAGTGCCGATGGCAAGCTAATGACGCCCGTCCGCTGCAGGGTCTGCAGTACTCCCGCCAACGCTCCAAGCAGCAGGGCCAGATAGGCAAATCCGATGTGGGCCTGAATAAGCAGTTGGTCATCGCGCTGAAAGCGAAAGTCGCTTTTGCCGACTGTGGCACCGCCGAAGCCGGTGTTTTGCAAGTCACTCATCTTCAACAACTCCACCCGTTTTATTGAACCACCATTTTGGCCATCATGACCTGATGGCCGATGCCGCAGTATTCGTTGCACAAGAGCAAATACTCTCCCGGCTTCTTGAAGGTATAGGTAAATTCCGTGACATGTCCCGGCAGAACCATCATGTTTACGTTGGTTCCCGGTATGGCAACGCCGTGTATGACATCAGGGCTGGTCACGCGAAAATGAACGGTCGATCCCGCGGGAACGGTCGGGGCGGCCGGCAGGAAGTTGAAGGCCTGGGCCACCATGACGACCTGATACTCCTTGTCGCCGACAGGATAGACACCCGGTTTGTCAAACGGCGCCGTGCTCAATACCTGCTCCGGGGCGACCGTCCGCTCGTGACCGGCGGCCGGGTGCAGGTTCATCGCGAATGCCATGATCCCGGTGACGAGAAGAAAGATAATGAGGGTGATGACGCCGAACCACAGCCAGATCTTTTCGTAACGAGGCAAATCAATTCCCAGCACCGCCATTCCTCCTAACCTACTGCCGACTGAGATACAGGTCGAAAATGCTGACCCAGCCGAGAATCATCAGGACGCCCAGGACCATCACCAAAAAAAAGCTGCCGGCCAGTTGTCTGTCGTTTTTCATTGTCACCCTCCGCTGCGTGTGAGTTACAATATTAGACATTTCCCACATACTGGGTGGTTATGCACTCCTCTGCGTCCTGTTCTACCACATCACAGTTTGACGCCTCGGGATGCTAGAAAAACCGTTTGAATTCCTTGCATTTTTGTCTAAAATAATGAATACTGTAAGGTAGCCTATTTACCGTTGATCAGAGACCAAGGTCTCGGCCGAACGGCGAGAGCCTTGACGGAACGCCAAGTTTTCCAATGAAAGGACGTGCCCTGGGTGAGTCAATTGCTTGCACATATGGACCGTGAAAAAATGAACGAAATGGCATTGGTTGACATCGCGTACGAGATTTTGCGCGAAACCAATCGGCCGTACAATTTCCGCGAGCTGATGGACGAATTGGCTGCCCTGCGCGGAATGACAGAAGAGCAAAAGATGGCCATTATTGCCCAAGTATATACGGAAATCAACATCGACGGCCGTTTTGTCTGCCTGGGAGACAACACCTGGGGATTGAAGCGGTGGTACCCGACAGACGCCGTGGAAGAAACCCAGGAGGGCGGCAAGAAGAAGAAGGTGCTCCTCGACGACGACTTCGACGATTACGAGATCGAGGAAGACATCGTCGAAGAGTACGAAGAGGACGAAATCGCTATCTTCGAAGACGACGAAGAGTTCCTGGACGATGCGGCGTTGGATGACGAACTGGACCCTGAAATTGACGATGAGGAAGAAATTGTGGAAGACGATGAGCTGTTTGACGACGAAGACGCAGACAGCGAGGATGCGGAAGTTGACGAGGATAACGAGGATTTTTAGATTCTTGACTTCCGCCTAAGAGACAGATAAAATACTCCTTGGGCTTCACATGAAGAAGGATTTAATATGGGAAACTACAAAACAAAAGTGCCCCCTGCCCGAGCTGGATCGGGGTGGGAACCGCTTTTGTTTTTTCTTTTTTTGGAGCCGTCTTCATCGTTGTTTATCTGTACAATCATCACGCAACAGGGGAAAGAGGGGACGTAAATCATGACCAAGTACATTTTTGTGACAGGCGGGGTTGTATCCTCGTTGGGAAAAGGAATTACTGCCGCTTCTTTGGGCCGACTGCTGAAAAACAGGGGCCTAAAGGTAACCATCCAAAAATTTGACCCGTACATCAACGTCGACCCGGGTACGATGAGCCCGTATCAGCACGGCGAAGTGTTCGTCACCGATGACGGGGCGGAAACGGACCTGGACCTGGGGCACTACGAGCGCTTCATCGACATCAACCTGAGCGCCAACTCCAACGTGACCACCGGGAAAATCTACTCCGCCGTCATCGCCAAGGAGCGCCGCGGCGACTATCTGGGCGGCACCGTTCAGGTCATTCCGCACATTACCAACGAGATCAAGGAGCGCGTCTTCCGTGCGGGACGTGAAACCGGCGCCGACGTGGTCATCACCGAAATCGGCGGCACCGTGGGCGACATCGAGAGCCTGCCGTTCCTGGAGGCGATCCGCCAGATCAAGAGCGACATCGGTCGCGAAAATGTCATGTACATTCACGTCACCCTGATCCCGTATATAAAGGCTGCCGGCGAGATGAAAACCAAGCCGACACAGCACAGCGTCAAGGAACTGCGCAGTCTGGGTATCCAGCCCAATGTCATCGTCACCCGTACCGAACACCCGCTGTCCCAGGAGATGAAGGACAAGCTGGCGCTGTTCTGTGACATCGACAAAAACGCGGTGATCGAATGCGTGGACGCCGAGACCTTGTACGACGTGCCGCTGCAGCTTCAGGCACAGGGTCTGGACGATTACGTCTGCCGCCACCTGGGACTCACCTGTCAGGAAGCAGACATGACCGAATGGAAAGCACTGGTCAACAAGATCAAAAATCTGTCTCGCACCACCCGCATCGCCATTGTCGGCAAGTACGTGGAGCTGCACGACGCCTACCTCTCCGTCGCGGAGGCGCTCTATCACGGCGGCTACGCAAACGACAGCAACGTGGAGATCAAGTGGGTGAGCGCCGAAGAAGTGACGCCGGAAAACGTGCATGAACTGCTGGGCGACGTAAACGGCATTCTCGTGCCGGGCGGATTCGGCGACCGCGGCATTGAAGGAAAGATTACCGCCACCCGTTACGCCCGCGAAAACAAGGTGCCGTTTTTGGGCATCTGTCTGGGCATGCAGATCGCCGTCATCGAATTTGCCCGCCATGTGGCCGGTCTGGAGGGCGCTAACAGCTCGGAAATCAATCCGAATACGAAATACCCGGTCATCGACCTTCTGCCGGAACAAAAAGAGATCGAAGACATGGGCGGCACCATGCGGCTTGGTCTGGGACCGACCAAAGTGGAGCCGGGCAGCCTGGCCGAAAAGGCGTACCAGAGCACACTGGTGTACGAACGCCACCGTCACCGCTACGAAGTGAACAACGAGTACCGCGAGCAGTTGGCTAAGTTGGGCATGCGCTTTGTAGGTACTTCCCCGGACGGCCGTCTGGTGGAGATTGTGGAGATTCCGGACCATCCGTGGTTCCTGGCTACGCAGTTCCATCCGGAATTTACCTCCCGTCCAAACCGTCCGCAGCCGCTGTTCCGCGAATTTGTAAAGGCTTCGCTGGCGTACAAGGGCTAAGCGGCGCGGGTCGTACCCAAACAAAAAAGACGCACCTTCGGATCTCCGGTGGTGCGTCTTTTTGTCCAGGATTTTTGGCCCGGGATGGAAACAGGGCGTCAGCGCCGTCCCGTCTGTGATCCGTTCGCCGGACGATTTTCGTCTGATGCCAGTCTTGTCTCACCAATCAGGCGATCGCTAATGGAACAGCGGGGCCAGCCAGGCCACCCAGTGGGCCGCCGGCACGAGCAGGAACTGAGCCAGGATCGTGCCGAAGAAGCGGGACACCATCAGCGACAGGTACGTGTCCCGGATCGTCTCGGTCGGGGCTTGTCCCTGCAGGGCCTTGTCCGTCAGCAGCGCCACCTGCGGATCGATCAGCACGGTCATGATGATGGTGGCAAAGCCGTTGACCAGACCCGAGGACATCAGCACCGTCGCCTTGAAAGCAGGGGCGAGCAGCGACGCGTACAGGACGGACAGGATGCTTGTCGTGTAGATGCCGGTGACGACGCAGTTGAGCAGCAGCAGCCGTTTGGGGATGCCCCGGAAACGAAACCGCGACAGCGCCCGCCAGCGGGGCAAGCGGATGTGATGCCGGACGTGGCGAATGCTGTGGACCGTGACGGATGTCCGCAGCATCTGCGGGATGGAGCCGGCCAGTTCCAGGTGGGCGATCAGCCGCTTTGAGAGCTGGACGCAGGTGGGAAACAGGAGGATGGCCGCCAGCGTGCCCAGCGATGCGGCACCGATGATCATGTGCAGATCGGGGGCCACATCCGCATGAGTGACGGTCGCCCGGTCAATCAGTCCGCCGGTAAACGGACTTTGCATCAGGTTGGCGGTGCGGGAGACGAGCAGAACCATGCCAGTCAGAGACAGCGCGACGGCCAGCCGCGCTGTCTGCACGCCGGCCAGGCGAATGGCGAACGAAAGCGTCTCCGTGGCGTGGATCACAAATGTAAACAGGCAAATCAACCAGACTGTATTCATACGGGTTCAGTCACCTTGCATGTGTCGAAAATGGTTATCCTTCATTATACTTCAAAGGTGCTGCCGGGGAAATTTTCCACTAGCCGTTGCAGGATTTTCCTGATTTTAGGCGAATCAAGGTAATTTAAGTAAAACGGTCTATTGAGCAGGGGGATAGGAAAACCATGCAGGATAAACGGGAGAAAAAAGTGTTGGTTGTGGACGATCAGTACGGCATTCGCATCCTGCTGTACGAGGTGCTTGGCAAGGAAGGCTACAAAACGTTCCAGGCGGCCAACGGCAAAATGGCCCTGGAGATCGTGGAAAAGGAGTCGCCTGATCTGGTGATCCTCGATATGAAAATCCCCGGCATGGACGGCATTGAGATTTTAAAACACATCAAAAAGATCAACCAGGACATCAAGGTCATCATGATGACCGCGTACGGCGAGCTGGACATGATCAAGGAAGCGACACAACTGGGAGCGTTGACTCACTTCACGAAGCCGTTTGACATTGATGAGCTGCGCATGGCTGTGCATCAGCAGTTGGCTTGTTAACGACACCAGGGTCCCGGGACCCGGGCCCCGGACAAGCGTACCTGTTAACACGCAAATTCATGTGGTATAATAGGCCACGTTACAGAGTCTGCTAAGGAGGATATATCAATGCCACTGGTACCTATGACCGCTTTTACTGAAGACGTCAAGAAGCATAAATACGCTGTCGGACAGTTCAACCTCAACAACCTGGAGTTTACGCAAGCGATTACGGAGGCAGCGATCGAAGAGAAATCCCCGGTAATTTTTGGCGTATCCGAAGGCGCGCTGAAGTACATGGGGCTTGAGTTTACCGTTGCGATGGCCAAAGCGGCGGCAGAGCGCGCAGGTGTTCCGGTTGCCCTGCACCTGGACCACGGCAGCAACTTTGACATCGTAATGAAATGTATCCGTGCCGGTTTTTCTTCCGTGATGTTCGACGGGTCTCACCATCCGTATGAAGAGAACATTCGCCTGACCAAAAAGGTTGTCGAGGCTGCCCATGCGGTCGGCGTTTCCGTGGAAGGCGAGCTGGGTACCATCGGCGGGGTAGAGGACGACCTGTCCGTGGATGAAGAAGACGCTACCCTGGCAAATCCGGAAGAAGCAATCCGCTTCTGGGAAGAAACCAAAGTAGACTATCTGGCCATTGCTGTCGGAACGGCACACGGCATGTACAAAGGGGAGCCGAAAATCCGCTTTGACATCATCGAAAAAGTGGCAAACAACATCGGCGCTCCGATCGTGCTGCACGGCGGCTCCGGCGTACCGGATGAAGCGATCAAGAAATCGATCAGCCTGGGCGTCGGCAAAATCAACGTGAATACCGAAAGCCAAGTCGCATGCACCGAAACGGTGCGCAAAATCCTCGCTGCCAAGCCGAACGAAATTGACCCGCGCAAATACCTGGGACCGGCCCGCGAGGCGATCAAGGAAGTCGTTAAAGGGAAAATGCGCCTGTTCGGAAGCAGCAACCGTGCGTAACCAAGGAGGTACACATCGTGCGTTTTTTGATAGATACCGCTAACGTCGAAGAAATCCGCGAGATTCACGAGTGGGGCGTGGTGTCCGGCGTGACGACCAACCCGTCCCTCGTTGCCAAGGAAGGGCGCGATTTCATCGAGACGTTGAAAGAGATCATCGACATCGTGGACGGCCCGATCAGTGCGGAAGTAATCAGCACGGACACCAAGGGCATGATTGAAGAAGGGGAGAAGCTGGCTTCCCTGTCCAAGAACATCGTGATCAAGGTGCCGATGACGGCAGAAGGCCTGAAGGCTGTCAAGCACTTCGCCAAGCGGAAAATTCGCACCAACGTTACGTTGGTATTTACTGCCAACCAGGCGCTGCTGGCCGCACGGGCTGGCGCCACCTACGTTTCCCCGTTCCTGGGCCGTCTGGACGACATCGGCCACGACGGCATGCAATTGATCGAAGACATCGCCGAAATCTTTTCCGTTCACGGTCTGGAGACGGAAATCATCGCCGCCTCTGTCCGCCACCCTGTTCACGTGACGGAAGCGGCACGCCGCGGCGCTCATTTCGCTACAATCCCCTATAAAGTGTTCAAACAACTGATTGCTCATCCGCTGACCGACAGCGGTCTGGAGAAGTTTCTCGCGGACTGGGCAAGCATGAAACAGACGAGTGTGTAAAAGGCCTAAGCACCTTTTCCGTTGGGGAAGGTGCTTCTTTCCCGATTACGCCTGAGGAGAGCTACGCATGGAAAAGCTGATCATCAATGGTGGGAAGCGACTCGAGGGTTCGGTTTCCATCAGTGGAGCCAAAAACAGCGCCGTTGCCCTGATTCCTGCCGCGCTCCTGGCAGACGGGCCGGTCGTAATAGAAAATCTGCCGCATATTCAGGACGTGGAGATTTACTGTGAGCTGCTGAAGGAAATGGGAGCGGATGTCCTGTTCGAGGACGACTGGATGGAAGTGGACGGCCGTCCGATGCAGCTGAAGCTGATGCCCAACGGACGCATCAAGAAGCTGCGGGCTTCCTACTACCTGTGGGGAGCGCTTCTGGCCAAATTCGGCGAGGCCCATGTCGGTTTGCCGGGCGGCTGCGACCTCGGTCCGCGCCCGGTCGATTTGCACATCAAGGGCTTTGAAGCGCTGGGAGCCCGGGTGGAAAACCAAAACGGCGTCATGACCCTTCGCGCCAAAAACGGCCGCCTAAAAGGCGCGCGCATCTACCTGGACCTGGTCAGCGTCGGAGCGACGATCAACATCATGCTGGCTGCGTCCAAGGCGGAGGGTGTGACGATTATTGAAAACGCTGCCCGCGAGCCGGAAATCGTCGACGTCGCCACATTGCTGAACAACATGGGCGCCAAAATCAAGGGGGCCGGCACTGACATCATCCGGATCGAGGGAGTGGAACGCCTGCGGGGCTGCCGTCACACGATCATCCCGGACCGGATCGAGGCGGGCACCTACATGATCGCGGCAGCCGCGACGCGGGGTAGCGTTACCTTGGAAAACGTCATCCCCAAACACCTGGAGTCCGTCACGGCCAAGCTGCGGGAGATCGGGGCGGAAGTGCTGGAAATGGACGACTGCATTCAGGTGAACGGGCGGGAGGTTTACCGCGCCATCGACGTGAAAACCAGCCCGTATCCTGGCTTTCCGACCGATTTGCAGCAGCCGATCACGACCTTGCTGACGCTGGCCACAGGCACCAGCGTCGTGACGGACAACATTTACAGCGCCCGTTTCCGCCACGTGGACGAGCTGCGCCGCATGGGGGCCAACCTGAAAGTGGAAGGGCGTTCGGCGGTCATCGAAGGCACAAGACAGTTGAACGGGGCCAAAGTGGTCGCCTCCGACCTGCGCGCAGGCGCAGCGCTGGTCATTGCCGGGCTGGCCACGCCGGGCACGACGGAGTTGGAAGGATTGGAACACATTGATCGCGGTTACGAAAATCTGGTGAGCAAGCTGCAAAGCCTGGGAGCCGATGTGAAACGGATCGGTCTGCCCCGCATGGAGCGCCATCCGCGGTAACCGCAGCAAATGCCAGGAGAGGAGTCTTCCGATATGGAACGCAGTCTTACACTAGAACTGGTACGTGTTACAGAAGCGGCAGCGCTGGCATCCGCCCGCTGGATGGGCCTCGGCAAAAAAGACGAGGCCGATGACGCGGCAACGACGGCGATGCGCAAGGAGTTTGAAAACGTGCCGATGGACGGGATTGTTGTCATCGGTGAGGGAGAAATGGACGAAGCACCGATGCTGTACATCGGGGAGCAGCTGGGCCAGGGGGTGGCGCCGGCCGTGGACGTAGCCGTCGACCCGCTGGAGGGCACCAACATCGTTGCCAAAGGGACCTGGGGAGCCATCTCGGTCATCGCCATCGCCGACCGCGGCAACCTGCTGCACGCTCCTGACATGTACATGGAGAAAATCGCCGTCGGTCCGAAAGCGGTGGGCAAAGTGGACATCAACGCGCCGATCAAGGATAACCTGAAGGCAGTCGCCCAGGCCCAGGGCAAGGACATCAGCGACCTGGTGGCAATCGTGCTGGATCGCGACCGCCATCAACGGATCATCCACGAGATCAGGGAAGCCGGCGCGCGGATTCGGCTGATTTCCGACGGGGACGTGGCTGCGGCGATCAACACGGCGTTTCCCGACACGGGCGTGGACATCCTGTTCGGGTCCGGAGGGGCTCCTGAAGGCGTGTTGGCAGCGGTCGCCCTCAAATGCCTTGGCGGCGAGATTCAGGGCAAGCTGCTGCCGCAAAACGAAGAAGAGCTCGAACGCTGCAAGCGAATGGGATTGGCCAATCCGCATCAGGTCCTGTACATGGACGACCTGGTGAAAGGGGATGACGCCATCTTTGCCGCCACCGGCGTTACCGACGGTGAACTGCTCAGGGGCGTGCGTTTCCAAGGCATGCGCGCCACGACCCATTCCGTCGTCATGCGCGCCAAAACGGGAACCGTGCGCTTTATCGAAGGAAACCACCGCTTGGAGCGCAAACCCCGCCTGGTATTGTAAGCCGGCGATCGGACGAGAATAGAGAAAGAGAATACAAAGAGTGGTGGAATCATGTTACTTTCCGAACTAGAAGAAAAGAAGCTGACCGAACTGTACAAGCTGGCAAAGGAATACCAGATTCCGTACTATTCCCAGTTGAAGAAAAAGGAACTGATCTTTGCCATCCTGAAAGCCAGGGCAGAACGGGACGGTCTGATGTTTATGGAAGGGGTGCTGGAAATCCTCCCCGAGGGCTACGGATTCCTGCGCCCCATCAACTACCTCCCCAGCTCGGAGGACATTTACATCTCCCAGTCGCAGATTCGCCGGTTTGATCTGCGGATGGGGGACCTGGTATCCGGCAAGGTGCGGCCGCCCAAGGAAAACGAACGGTATTTTGGGTTGCTGCAGGTGGAAGCCGTAAACGGAGAAGACCCCGAATTAGCCGCCGAACGCCTTCACTTCCCCGCCTTGACACCGTTATACCCTCAAAACAAACTCGTATTGGAAACCGTTCCGGAGCGCATTTCCGCACGCCTGATGGACCTTATCGCCCCTGTCGGGCTTGGCCAGCGCGGCCTGATCGTCGCGCCGCCCAAAGCGGGAAAAACCATGCTCCTCAAAGAGATTGCCAACAGCATTACGGAAAACCGGCCGGACATTCACCTGTTTGTCCTGTTGATCGATGAACGGCCGGAAGAGGTAACCGACATGCAGCGCTCCGTCAAGGGGGAGGTCGTCGCTTCCACGTTTGACGAGCTGCCGGAAAACCACATCAAAGTGGCGGAACTGGTGTTGGAGCGGGCAAAACGATTGGTGGAACACAAAAAGGACGTCGTCATTCTGCTCGACTCCATTACCCGTCTGGCGCGCGCCTACAACCTGGTGATTCCGCCCAGCGGACGGACGCTGTCCGGCGGGATTGACCCGGCCGCGTTTCACCGGCCCAAGCGCTTTTTCGGATCGGCCCGCAATATCGAGGAAGGCGGCAGCCTGACCATCCTGGCGACCGCTCTGGTGGAGACGGGCTCCCGCATGGACGATGTGATTTACGAAGAATTCAAAGGGACAGGCAACATGGAGCTGCACCTGGACCGCAAACTGGCGGAACGCCGCATCTTTCCGGCGATCGACATTCGCCGCTCGGGCACCCGCCGCGAAGAACTGCTGCTTTCCAGAGAAGAGTTGGAGAAGCTGTGGGCGATTCGCAAAAGCATGAACGAAACGCCGGAATTCGTCGATTCGTTCATCAAGCGACTGGCGGAGACCAAGACCAACGAAGAATTTTTGCAGACGTTTGAATCGCATAAAACGCGCGGAAAACAAGCAAACGTGACGGCAGGGTAATTTACTTGCCGTCATTTTTTTTTGGGCCCCCGCATACGGTAAAAGCAGAGTTTCTGGAACGTGCGGCGGCTGCTGGGCCCGTGGCGAAGCGGCACCGCAGAAAGGAGGAGCGGCTGTGGAGTTCGCGCAAATGTCCGCTGATTGGGGCGGGAAGCAACAGATCATGCAGGATGTGGCCGGACAGGTGCTGTTTCAAGCGTTTAATCCTTACGCCTCGCTGACCAAACCGGCCCCGGCCAAGCGGAGCGATGTGATGACCTATACGGTTCAGCGGGGCGACACGCTGTCTGGCATTGCTCATCGGTACGGGTTGTCCCTGAAGCAACTGGTGGAACTGAACAGGCTGGCCAACCCCAACCTCGTGGGAATCGGCATGAAGCTGAAACTGAGTCAGGGCGACGTGACCCATACCGTCCGCCGCGGCGAAACCTTGGACGATATTGCCCGCCGGTACGGCGTAAGCAAGGAACTGCTGCAGGAGCGCAATCCGCTGCTTCGACTCATGTCGGACAACCTCTACATTGGACAAACCATCCAGATCCCTGTCACCAACCCGCAATCGGTGACTACCAAGGAGTGGCAGAAGCGGCGCGGCGCCGTACAGGTGGCCAGCCGCCAGTCAAGCCGTTCCCGCGTGCTGGATTGGCCGGTCAAACAGGCGACCGTAACCAGCGGCTTCGGCACACGCTGGGGAAAGATGCACAAGGGCATTGACATGTGGAATCAGGACGAGGGGCGGACCCCCATTCATGCCGCCAAGGAAGGCGTCGTCGTGGAAGCCGGGAGCGGCCGTTCCGGTTATGGTTATTTGGTTGTTCTCGATCACGGAGAAGGACTGCAAACCTACTACGCCCACATGCGCAAGATTCTCGTTTCCCCGGGCCAGTACGTGGAGCGGGGGGAAGTTCTCGGCTACATGGGGCGGACCGGCGATTCCACCGGGTACCATCTGCACTTCGAGGTGCGGCAGGACGACGTGCCGATCAATCCGCTGCGTTACTTGAGCAGGTAACCCTTCACATTTACATTGACATGCCGTTGCGTTACAATGGGCTGAGCGAATAAAGCGAGGCGATTTTTCAATGTATGTGGTATACGCAGACGAAAACGGCAACGTCTACGACCACCCGGGACTGCTCGCGGTGGCGCGTAACGGCGATATCCTGACGGAGATTTTGGAGGACGAACTGATTCCCCTGCCGGAGGGAGCGACGCTGGTCAGTTTGCCCAATACGGTGGCGATCGGCATGGACCCGGACACGGGTGAGATGGTGAAGCTGGACGGGTGCATGGCGGTCGGCGCCCTGATCCCCCAGGGTTATACCCGGCTGCTTCTGCCGGGCTACATCAAGACCGACAAAAACAGCAAGCTCCCTCTGTTCGGCTACACGGCCGTGGTGTGGAAAGACGGCGGCTTCTGGGTGGCCGGTCGGCAGAGCGATGATCCGTACCAATGGAATCCGCTCAACTTTCCGATGGACGAGCTTCGCCAGCGGGTTGAGCAGACACTGGAGCTGTTTCCCAACAACCGGATTTTGCGCCACCTCTCCCACTGTGCGCTGGAATACGAATGCCTGACTGCCTCCAATAACTTTTTCAACCGCTGGGAGGGCAGTCTGCCGGTATCCTACACCTGTAACGCCGGTTGTTACGGCTGTATTTCCGAACAGCCGGAGGACAGCGGTTTCCCGTCTCCGCAGACGCGGATGAACTTCAAGCCGACGGAAGACGAGCTGGTCGAGGTGATGCTCCATCACCTGCGGACGCCGGAGAGCATCATCAGCTTTGGCCAAGGCTGCGAAGGGGAACCGTCCACGATGGCTTCCATTATCATTCCGGCGATGCGCCGCGTCCGTGAACAGACCGACATGGGGTACATCAACATCAACACCAACGCCGGGCTGACCGATCACATCAAAGGCATCGTGGACGCCGGATTGGACCTGATGCGGATCAGCATCATCAGCGCGATTGACGAACACTACAACGCCTACTACCGGCCGCGCCACTACACGCTGGAAAACGTGGCCCGCTCGGCGGAGTACGCCGCATCCAAGGGCGTGTACACGTCGATCAATTACCTCTGTTTCCCGGGCGTTTTTGACCGCGAAGAGGAGATGGAGGCAATGATTAACTTCATCCGCCGGACCGGGATCAAGCTGATCCAGCTGCGCAATCTCAACATCGATCCGGAGAGTTACCTGGCGATGATCCCGCCGGCCAAGGGGGAAGTGTTCGGGATGAAGCAGGCGATCGAGATCTATCAGCAGGAGCTGCCTGATGTCGTGATCGGCTCGTTTACGCACGTGCCCCCGGCTGAGCTGCGCCGCCGGAAAAACATGGCGTAGCGGACAGTCTGTTGCATTTCGCTTCGAACCGTGCTACTATCTTGTATGTGCATTTGTATATAACTCTGTTTCGGCAAACGATTCAGGGCGGAAAAGAGGTGTATGAGGATGAAACAAGGTATTCACCCGGACTATCACATTGTGAAAGTAACATGTGCATGCGGCAATGAATTCGAATCCGGCTCCGTGAAGCAAGCGCTGCGCGTGGAGATTTGCTCCAACTGCCACCCGTTCTTCACCGGCAAACAAAAGTTTGTCGATGCCGGCGGCCGCGTAGACCGTTTCAAACGCAAATACAATCTTTCCTAATCGGGAAGAAGAACCAGGCAGGGATCACTGCCTGGTTTTTGCTTTTTTTGCGCAAAAAACGTTCCGTTTCGCGGCATGTACCCCTACAATAGAGCCAGAAGCCCTGACGAATGACCTTGACGGGGGAGCCCGGAGCGGCATCGTTCGGAAGGGAAAATGATCGTAAAGGGAGACAGACAGGTGGCACAACTGTATTTTCGCTTTGGGGCGATGAATGCTTCCAAATCCATCCAGTTATTGACGGTGGCTCACAACTACGAACAGTCAGGCAAAAAAGTGCTGGTGTTTACCCCGGCCATCGACGACCGGTACGGTGTCGGCAAGGTAGCCTCACGTGTGGGGATCAGCCGGGAAGCGATTCCGATCAGCGACGATACGGACATCTTTGCGATCGTCGCCGGTGAGGAGGGCCGCCCGCACTGCGTCCTGGTGGATGAAGGACAGTTTCTCGGCAAGCAGCATGTGGAACAGTTGGTCAAAATTGTCGATGAACTGGACATCCCGGTGATCGTGTACGGGCTGTTGAAAGACTTCAAAAACCAGTTGTTCCCGGGCAGTGCCCATTTGCTGTGCGAAGCGGACAAGATCGAGGAGATCAAGACCGTGTGTGTGTACTGCAACAAAAAAGCGACCCACATCCTCAAGTTCAAGGACGGTCGACCCGTTTACACCGGAGAGACGATCGAGATCGGCGGAAATGACACGTACAGCAGCGTATGCCGCCGCCACTACTACCACCCGCCGGTTGCATACTGAAGGCGGCCCTCGCTTGAGGGATTCTGCTCGTGAAGGCCTCCCCTGTTTGCCTGTGAATGGCCGTCGCCTGCGATGCGCACAATAAGGCAAACAGGAGGTGGCTTTTTTATGCGATGCCAGTCCTTTTGGAAAAGTACTCTGGGCGTGCTGGCCGCCGTTGTGCTGGCATCTCCCCTGACGGCCGGGTGCGGCCGGACGATGCCCCAGGAGCAAAGCTACGGCGCGCAAAGTTACGATCCACAGCAGCACGCGACCATCAAAAGCGATCGGAATGATGACGCCATTGACCGGGGGGCGTCTCCGCTGGAAGATCGGGACAGCTTGATGGGGCGCAACCAAAACCCCAACATGATTATCGGTCACAGCAACGTGCGTTCCACACAGATCGATATGGACAACATGGAAGCCATGGCCAAATCGGTGCCGGGCGTGGAAAACGCACGAATCACACTGAGCGGCGGAAATGCATATGTTACGTTGGATTTGATCCCCAACGTCACGGCAGCGCAGGCCCGGTCCATCGAACAGCAGGTGATCGCCGCCCTGCGTAAAAAAGTGCCGCGCTACGATTTTCACATCACCTCAAACGACGGGTACCATCGCTGATTCCCCGCCCGATGCTTTTGTCAGGCTGGACTGATGCCAGCCCTGCCTGCCAGCACCGGCTGCGGGGTACAGCCGCATGGCGATCCTCCTCCCCGTCACTCGCTGTTCGGCTCGGTCGGGCTTGTTTGCCGCACTGTTTGAAAACCAAGCTTCTTCGATGCAATCGCTTGTCTTAAGTCCAAAGGCTCGGCCATGCCGGGCCTGTTTGCCTGCTTGTGCCGTTTTGACTTTTTCCACATCTCCCTCTATAATTTATCTGTTATAGTCGACAGTATTTTAACGGTGGGGTGAAATGCAGTGTTCGAGCGCTTATCTGCGGTTGAAGAGCGTTATGAAGAAGTGACCAATCTCCTATGTGACCCCGACGTCATCAACGATACGAAACGACTGCGCGAACTGTCCAAGGAGCAGGCTTCTTTGGAAGAGACAGTGGTCGTCTACCGTGAATATAAATCGGTCGTAAGCCAGCTTGAGGATGCCAAGGCGATGCTGGAGGAAAAGCTGGACGACGAGATGCGCGAAATGGTAAAGATGGAAATTTCCGACCTGAGCAAGCGCAAGGAACAGCTTGAGGGCCGTTTGAAAATTCTGCTGCTGCCGAAAGATCCCAACGACGAGAAGAACGTCATCATGGAAATCCGCGGCGCGGCAGGTGGCGACGAAGCTGCGCTGTTTGCAGCCGATTTGTTCCGCATGTACACCCGCTACGCCGAGCGGCACGGCTTCAAGGTGGAAGTGCTGGAAGCCAACCCGACGGACATCGGCGGCTACAAGGAAATTGTCTTTTCCGTCAGCGGGCGCGGTGCGTACAGCAAGCTGAAATTTGAAAGCGGCGCACACCGTGTGCAGCGCATTCCGGCCACGGAGTCGGGCGGACGGATTCACACCTCCACGTCGACGGTCCTCGTGCTGCCGGAAGCGGAAGAAGTGGAAGTAGAGCTGAACGAAAAAGACATCCGCATCGATACGTTCTGTTCCAGCGGCGCCGGCGGGCAGAGCGTCAACACCACGAAGTCGGCCGTGCGGGTGACCCACATTCCGACCGGCATCGTGGTTTCCTGTCAGGATGAAAAGTCGCAGAACTCCAACAAGGAAAAGGCGCTGCGCGTACTGCGCGCCCGCCTGCTGGACTATTATCAGCAGCAGCAGATGGCGGAGCAGGACGCCACCCGCAAAAGCCTGGTGGGGACAGGCGACCGCAGCGAGCGGATTCGCACCTACAACTTTCCGCAGAGCCGCGTCACCGATCACCGCATCGGTCTGACGCTGCACCGTCTGGAAGCGATTCTGGAAGGCGAATTGGACGAAGTCATCGACAACCTGATCATGCACGAGCAGACGGAGCTGTTGAAGAGTCATGCAAGCACAGCGTGAATGGCCGGATGTGACGACAGTACGGGAAGCCCTGGCACGGGCTTCTTCCTTTTTACGCGAGGCGGGCGTGGCCGATCCGCCGTTTGAAGCGGAACTGCTGCTCCGTCACTGCCTTGGGTGGGACCGGACCCGCTATTTGATTTCCTTGGGCGAACCGATGCCCGCTGACGCCCTGGCGTGCCTGATCGACCTGTGTCAGCGCCGGGCACGTCGCGAACCGATCCAGTACATGATCGGCACTCAGGAGTTTTACGGCCGTCCCTTTCGCGTCCGTCCCGGCGTGCTGATTCCCCGGCCGGAGACGGAGATTCTGGTGGAACAGGTGCTGCGGCACGCAGCTGTCATCTGGCCGTCGGAGCAGCCGCTCGTCGTCGCAGACATCGGCACGGGCAGCGGAGCCATCTGTGTCACGCTGGCCTGCGAACGGCCGCATTGGCAGGTGAGCACGGTAGATCTCTCGCCGGACGCCACCGTGATCGCGCGCGAAAACGCGGAACAGTTGGGCGCACGCGTCCGCTTTTTGCAGGGAGACCTCACCCAACCGCTGGTGGAGGAAGGTCTGCAGGTGGACATTCTGGTCTCCAACCCGCCGTATATTCCGAGTGCCGTGGTCGACACGCTGGACGCAGAAGTGCGGGCGTACGAACCCCGGCTGGCGTTGGATGGAGGGGCGGACGGACTGGACTGCTACCGCCGCCTGTGCGAGGCGCTGCCTGCGGTGCTGAAACGGCCGGGGCTGGTCGCGTTTGAAGTGGGCATTCATCAGTCCCGTGACGTTGCCCGTCTGATGAAGGAAAGCGGCGTGATCGACGAGGTGGAGATCATCCCCGATCTGGCGGGGATCGAGCGGGTCGTCGTCGGGCGTGCGGGGACACCCTCCTCTCAGCGCTGAAGAAGCGTGGTCGTGTGCGCAGCACGATCGTTTGCCGTACGTCACGCAGACGTCTTGAACCGCTGTGTTTATCGCGGAAGCTCCGCATACGTTACGCTAGAGTCGGATCGTTTTGCCAGAGTCGCATACGTTTCGCTAGAATCGCGTAATGTTTTTGCGAGAGTGCGTATGTTTTCGCTGGATTCCGTCCATACTGGTTGCTAGAAAAAGAGATTCGCAGCAACTGTATGAGAAAGGGAGTAGGATAAACATGAAGCGGTTCTGGTTGGCGGCATTCTGTGTGTTGATGTTAATGATGAGCTGGGAGGGACAGCTTACGGCGGCCAATGTGCTTGACAACGGGCCGATCCCTCAAGAGTCGATCCGGCTGCGGATTATCGCCAACAGTGATTCCTTGCAGGATCAATGGCTGAAACGGGAAGTGCGTGACGCGATCGTCGCACGGATGAACGAGTGGGTCACGGAGATCCGCTCTTACGAGGAAGCCCGCCAGGTGGTGGCTGCCCGGCTGCCGGAATTGCAGCAGCTTGTGGACCAGACGATCCGGGAGCGGGGGTTTTCCTACCCGGCCGAGGTTGATTTCGGTCGTGTTCCGTTCCCGACCAAATTGTACGGGACGTATGTGTACCCCGCCGGGGACTATGAGGCGCTGCGCGTCCGCATTGGCGAAGCCAAGGGGCAAAATTGGTGGTGTGTCCTGTTTCCGCCGCTTTGCTTTATCGACATGTCCAACGGCGACGCGGTCCAGGCGGCGTCCGTCGAGCCCGATACCGAGTCTGAGCCGTCAGGCCAAGACGACGGACAAATGGAGGCGGCAGCGCAGCAGACGCTGCCGGCCGTGATGGCTGACGTTGATTCCGAATGGGAAGCATTCGCGGAACGGCGCCTGGCTCACCTGGAAGCCCGCTGGTTGGGCGACGTGGAAATGGCAGCAGATCAACCGCCTGCCGAGCGAGAGGGCAATCCGTACAAAGCTGCCGATCGCGACGCGAAGCAGGAGCAGCAGCCAGCCGGCAAAAACCCGCAGGGAACAGACGTCAAGGAGACGACGGCTGTTCAGCCGAATATGGAAGTACGCTTCTTCTTCTGGGAAAAACTGACCGCCTTCTTCTCCTGATTTTCAAGATAACGACACCCGGTTACGCCGTGGTGTCGTTTTGCATATCGCTTGGGAACGTTCTGAAAAAAGTGAAACTTATTCACAAGTTACCCACAGCCTGTTGAAAACTTGTATCATCACCTCTATACTAAAGGCACGAATTGTTGTGAAACGAGCATACGGAAAGGATATTCGCCAAGATGGAAGAGCATCGGGAAACAAAGCTATGGACTGTGAATAACACTGTGGATAACGCTGTGGAAAATTGGCAGGGTTGTCCACAGATTGTGGATGCCGCCCAACTGCTCCGCGACGGGGAGGTCGTCGCCTTTCCCACGGAAACCGTGTACGGGTTGGGGGCAAATGCATTGTCGGACGACGCTGTGGAAAAAATATTTTTGGCAAAAGGCAGACCTGCCGACAATCCACTGATTGTCCATGTAGCCGACGAAGCACAACTGCAAACGGTTGCCGAAGCGGTGTCGGATAAGGCCCGCCGGCTGATGGAGGCGTTTTGGCCCGGACCGTTGACGCTGATCCTTCCCAAGACGGACCGGGTGGCCTCGTTGGTGACGGCCGGGCTGAACACGGTCGGCGTGCGGATGCCGGACCATCCCGCTGCGCTGGCGCTCATCCGCCAGGCTGGTGTGCCGGTGGCCGCGCCCAGCGCCAATCGCTCGGGCCGCCCCAGCCCCACGACGGCTGCCCACGTCCTGACTGACCTGGACGGCCGCATCGCCGGCGTGCTGGACGGCGGTCCCACTGGTGTCGGGGTGGAATCGACGGTCATCGACGTGACGGTGGAGCCGCCGATCATCCTGCGGCCGGGAGGCGTCACCCGCGAGCAGTTGGAAGCGGTGATCGGCCCCGTGGAGCTGGACCCCGCCTTCTCCGCCGGTTCGGCGGAAACTCCGCGCTCGCCCGGCATGAAGTATGCCCACTACGCTCCAGAGGGCGAGATGTGGCTCGTCGAAGGTGAGGAGCCGCGCGTCCGGGAAAAAATGAACGGCATGCTTGCCGAGGCCAAACGCCGCGGACTGCGCACCGGGGTGCTGGCCAGTGCGGAGACGGCATCGTATTGGCAGGCACATCCCGAAGCCGATGTCGTGCTCTCCGTCGGGTCGCGGGCGGAACCGGGTGAAGTGGCGCAGCGCCTGTACGCGGTGCTGCGGCAGTTCGACGAGCGACAGGTGCAGTTTATCGTCGGGGAAACATTTCCCCGCTCCGGTCTGGGAATGGCGGTCATGAACCGTCTGGAAAAGGCAGCAGGCGGACGCATTCTGTCCGTGTGAATGTCTAAACGCCCTCTTGTCCGCATATGGTGAAGAGACAGGAGGGGGAGCGGTGTGGACCTGACCATATTTCATTGGGGACAATTTTTAACCCTGCTGGTGATTGCCTTTGCCCTGAGCATGGACGCGTTTTCACTGGGAGTGGGCGTGGGGATGGTGGGCATGCGCCTCAGAGAAATCATCAAAGTCAGCATCACCATCGGGTTGTTTCACGTAGCCATGCCCTTCGTGGGGATTGCCATCGGGGTGTACTTGTCCGGGCTGGTCGGGGATATTGCAGTGTTTATCGGCGGTGCGGTACTGATGGTCATCGGTGCGAATATGCTGTGGAACGGGTTCGTGCAGAGCGAGGAAAAGAGCATCCTGTGCACGAAAGGACTGGGACTGTTGCTGTTTGCCGTCAGCGTCAGCCTGGACGCGATGACGGTCGGCTTTTCCTTTGGCTTGATAGAGGTAAACAAACTGCTGGCGGTCACCCTGTTTGGCATCATGGGCGGTGTGATGGCCTACTGCGGCCTGATGATCGGACAAAGGGTGGGAGGATGGCTGGGCGAGTACAGCGAAGTATTAGGTGGACTGATTTTGCTGGGATTTGGTCTGAAATTCATGCTGTGACACTGCTGGCTGACGGCAGCGGCAAAACGGGCCCGAAATATTTGAAAGATCGCTTGCTTGGAAGATGGTTCTGACAGCAGCTTCGCCGGAAAGGGGGAGAGACACGTGAAGCGAATCTTGTTCGTCTGTACGGGAAACACCTGCCGCAGCCCGATGGCAGAGGCGCTGTTTAAAGCGAAGGCAACGGACGGCCAGTGGGAAGTCCGTTCGGCGGGAGTGGCCGCGTTCGACGGTCAGCCTGCTTCCCTGCACGCCATGCAGGTGCTGGCGGAACGGGGTATCGATCACGATCATCAGGCACGTCGGCTGAACGACGACTTGGTCGCCTGGGCCGATCTGATCCTGACCATGACGCAGGGCCACAAGACGATGATCCAGAGCATGTTTCCCGGTGCAGCAGAAAAAGTGTTCACACTGCGGGAATATGTCGGCGTGGAAGGGATGAGCGACATCGCCGACCCGTTTGGCGGTACGGTGGAGGACTACCGGCGCTGCGCAGAGGAAATCGAAGAGTCGCTGGACTACCTGATTAACAAATTCACAGGCTGACGTTGCGGCGCATATCGTGAAGAGATGAGGTGTTGGCAGTCGGCCAGGGCCTGCTTTTGTATAATATGGCGAACATTTTTTGCAACTCACTTAAAAATGTTCACTTTTTACATTGCCGATTCTGATGTATAATGGCAGAAGATCACGACACAAGCGAGGGATGGCAGGATGAAAGTGGCGATTGGCGCCGATCACGGCGGGTACAACCTGAAGGAGGAGATCAAGAGGCTGTTGACCTCGATGAACATTTCCTTTGAAGACTTCGGCTGCACCTGCAATGATTCGGTCGATTATCCCGACTACGCATTGCCGGTGGCGGAAAAAGTGGCGGCAGGGGAGTTTGACCGCGGCATCCTGGTATGCGGGACAGGCATTGGCATGTCAATCGCAGCCAACAAGGTGCCCGGCATCCGCTGCGCACTGGTGCACGACACGTTTTCCGCGCGGGCGACCCGCGAACACAATGACTCCAACGTACTGGCCTTGGGCGAACGGGTGATTGGTCCGGGGCTGGCGCTGGACATCGTGAAAATCTGGCTGGAGACGGAGTTCCAGGGAGGGCGTCACGCGCGCCGCGTGGAAAAAATTGCAGCGATTGAAGCCAAACATGCGGGAGTGAAGTAAGGTGGACATGCTCGCAATCGAACGGCAGGTGAGCGCGCTCGTCTCTGAAGTGGCAGAGTTGGCCGAGCTGCGGCCGGGGCAGATTCTCGTCATCGGCTGCAGCACCAGTGAGGTGCTGGGCAAGCAGATCGGCAAAGCGGGCAGCCGGGAGGTGGCGGCCGCCATTTACCGGGGGATTGCCGCCGTTCAGGAACAACGCGGTTTTGCGCTGGCTTTTCAATGTTGTGAACATTTGAACAGGGCGCTGGTCGTGGAGCGAGAGACACAGGAACGTTACGGTCTGGATGAAGTGACGGTCGTCCCCGTGCCGCAGGCGGGCGGTTCAATGGCCGCACACGCATACGCCCACATGGCCGATCCCGTCGTGGTGGAGCACGTTCGCGCACATGCCGGCATCGACATTGGCGACACGCTCATCGGGATGCACCTAAGGCACGTCGCCGTCCCCATTCGCCCCTCCTGCCGGACAGTGGGGGACGCACATGTCACCGCAGCGCGGACGCGTCCCAAGCTGATCGGCGGAGCCCGGGCGGTCTACGACCGAACACCGTCGTCGGAGAGTTGTACCTAGGTCGGACAAGCGGTATTCCTACCAAGATCCCTGAGTGTAAAGAGGAGGAGACAAGCATGCTAGAGTTTTTGCGCAAGCAGGATCCGCAGGTGGCGGAAGCAATTCGACTGGAACTGGGCAGGCAGCGCGACAAGATTGAACTGATCGCGTCTGAAAACTTTGTCAGCCGCGCCGTTATGGAAGCGATGGGCACGGTTCTGACCAACAAGTACGCGGAAGGCTACCCGGGCCGCCGCTACTACGGCGGCTGCGAGTATGTGGACGTCGCCGAAAACATCGCCCGTGACCGCGTCAAGGAGCTGTTCGGGGCGGAGCACGCCAACGTGCAGCCTCACTCCGGGGCTCAGGCCAACATGGCGGTCTACTTTGCCGTACTGAAGCCTGGTGATACCGTGCTCGGCATGAACCTCTCCCACGGCGGACACCTGACGCACGGCAGCCCGGTCAACTTCTCCGGCACGCTGTACAACTTTGTGGAGTATGGTGTGGACAAGGATACCCACCGGATCAACTACGACGATGTGCGTGCAAAAGCTCTGGAGCACAAGCCGAAGCTGATCGTCGCTGGCGCCAGCGCGTACCCGCGCACGATCGACTTTGCCAAGTTCCGCGAAATTGCCGACGAAGTCGGTGCGTATTTCATGGTGGACATGGCCCATATCGCCGGTCTCGTGGCGGCGGGACTCCACCCCAATCCGGTGCCGCATGCGCACTTTGTCACCTCCACCACCCACAAAACCCTGCGCGGTCCCCGCGGCGGCCTGATTCTCTGCAAGGAAGAGTTCGCCAAGGCGATCGACAAGTCGGTTTTCCCGGGCGTGCAAGGCGGTCCGCTGATGCACGTGATCGCAGCCAAGGCGGTCGCGTTCGGCGAAGCGCTGCAGCCTGAATTCAAGACGTACGCGCAGCAGATCGTCAACAACGCCCAGGCATTTGCCGAAGCGCTGAAAGCTGAAGGGCTGACGCTGGTTTCCGGCGGCACCGACAACCACCTGGTGCTGGTAGACGTGCGCAACCTCGGCTTGACCGGAAAAGTGGCGGAGCACCTGCTGGACGAAGTGAACATCACCACCAACAAAAACACGATTCCGTACGATCCGGAAAGCCCGTTTGTCACCAGCGGCATCCGCATGGGTACCCCGGCAGTGACCAGCCGCGGCTTTGACGAAGAAGCGATGAAAGAAGTGGCAGCCATCATCGCCCTGACCTTGAAAAACCCGGAAGACGCAGCCAAACACGAAGAAGCTCGCCAACGCGTAGCGGCGCTGTGCCAACGCTTCCCGATGTATGAAGGCCTGACGATTTAATTTCAGAACGTGCATGCTGTGGCAAACAGACCCCGTGAATAACTCCGGGGTCTCAGCATGTAGACAAAGTCCGTGGCGCATGGGTGATCGGGCCCGCTCGCTCTCTTGACGCCCAGCAAAGAAGTGGATGATGTCCGCTCCAAAACGCGACGCGGGCAGGGGGCAAACATCTGGGTGTTTCGACGAAGTGAGACTTGTGCCCCCTGTTTTTCCCCGCGTCTTTCGTTTTTCCGCTGAGCAGGTCGTCAAAGGAGCTCGCTTGGCCCATCCCTCCATGCGATGTACGTTGTCTTCAGCTTCGGTTGATGAATGTGCAGGCCTTCCGGCCTGGAAATTATGGAAATCGATTTCTGAGGACGTTTACTAAATAAACAGTTTGTCTTCAATTTAAGACCCCGTGAATAACTCCGGGGTCTGTTTTTTGTTTGTAAAACACGATGTATGGTTTGATTTTTATGCATATTGTTCCGGACATAATCGAATTCGGCACTCGCCTTTGTTGGAAATCATGTGAAAAAATGTTAGGATATGCTTGTGTTTTTACAAATGAGGTTTGCTCGTAATCTAATCAACACGGGGGAATTCCCAATGAATAATCATCGGAAATTTGATATTGCTGAAAGCCATGTTAGTGAGCTGAGAGAATTTTTCTTGGAAAAATACAAGGAATAGACAAACGGTAAATGTGGTGCCCCGTGTAAGCAACAAGGAAGGGCCATCATATAAAAAAAGCCCCCACTCAGGCAGGGAAAGAGAAAAAAGTACGAAGATTGGGCAAATTGACGGCGCCTCTCTCCTTCGCTATGATGGAAAAGATGCATTGATACGGAAACGGAGGAACATGCATGAGCCGCGTATACGTATTTGACCACCCGCTGATCCAGCACAAGCTGACCTATATCCGTGACAAAAACACGGGAACCAAGGAATTTCGTGAACTGGTAGACGAAGTGGCAACCTTGATGGGGTACGAGATTACCCGCGACATGCCTTTGGAGGAGACGACCATCGAAACACCGGTGGCGACCTGTAAAGCGCGCGTCATTTCCGGCAAAAAGGTGGGACTGGTGCCGATTTTGCGGGCCGGTCTGGGCATGGTGGACGGTTTGCTGAAGCTGATTCCCGCTGCCAAGGTGGGCCACGTCGGCCTGTACCGCGACCCGGAGACGCTGCAGCCGGTGGAATACTACGTGAAACTTCCGTCCGACATTGCCGAACGTGAACTGATCGTCATCGACCCGATGCTCGCAACCGGGGGTTCTGCGGCAGCGGCCATTACCGCCTTGAAAAAGCGCGGGGCCAAAAACATGAAGCTGATGTGTCTGATCGCCGCGCCGGAAGGCATCAAGATGGTGCAGGACGAGCATCCGGACGTGGACATCTACGTCGCCGCCATCGACGAGTACCTGAACGACCACGGCTATATTGTGCCGGGCCTGGGCGACGCCGGCGACCGTCTGTTTGGGACGAAGTAGGAGAGGAAGTCCGATGAAAAAGCTGAAAGTGATGACTGTGTTTGGGACGCGGCCGGAAGCCATCAAGATGGCGCCGCTCGTGCACGAATTGAACAGGCACGAAGACCAGATCGAGTCGATTGTTTGCGTGACCGCCCAGCACCGTCAGATGCTGGACCAGGTATTGGACATCTTTGACATCCGACCGGACATTGATTTGAACATCATGAAAGACCGGCAGACGCTGGTGCAGATTACCACCCGCGCCCTGGACGAACTGGATGGCGTGATGAAGGAAGTAAAGCCGGACATCGTTCTGGTGCACGGCGACACGACCACCACCTTTGTCGCCAGCCTGGCGGCGTTTTACAACCAGGTGGCGATTGGACACGTGGAAGCGGGCCTGCGCACATGGGACAAGTACTCCCCCTTCCCGGAGGAGATGAACCGGCAGCTCACCGGCGTGATGGCCGACCTGCACTTTGCCCCGACCGAGGGTGCGGCAGAAAACCTGCGGCGTGAAAACAAGCCGGAAGAGGCGATCTACATCACCGGCAACACCGCCATTGACGCGCTGAAAACAACCGTCCGCAGCGATTACACCCATCCCGTGTTGGAACGCGTGGCCGGCCGGAAAATGGTGCTGATGACCGCTCACCGGCGGGAAAACCTGGGTGAGCCGATGCGGCGGATTTTCCGCGCGGTCCGACGGCTGGTCGACGAACATGACGACATCGCCGTCGTATATCCGGTGCACCTCAACCCGGCTGTGCAGGAAGTGGCGCAGGACGTGCTGGGCGGACACGAGCGCATTCACCTGATCGAACCGCTCGACGCCTTTGACTTCCACAACTTTGCCCGCCGTGCCCACCTGATTCTGACAGACTCCGGCGGCGTCCAGGAAGAAGCGCCGTCGCTGGGTGTGCCGGTGCTGGTGCTGCGCGACACCACGGAGCGGCCGGAAGGAATCGCAGCCGGCACGCTCAAGCTGGCCGGCACCGACGAGGATCAGGTGTTCTTCATGGCCGATCAGCTGCTGCGCGATGCCGACGCGTACGACGCCATGGCCCGCGCTGCCAATCCGTACGGAGACGGGGAGGCTTCCCGCCGGATCGTCGAGGCGATTTTGCACCATTTCGGACGCAGAGCGGAGCGGCCGGAACCGTTCCGTCCCGGCTTGTAATTCCGGGCTCTGTTCAACGAGGAGGCGTTGGTAAAACGCCTCCTTTTTGCTGCCCGTAAAACGGCGGTGCAAACGGTCCCCGATGGTCGGTATTTCCAGCAAAGAAAGTGCCTCAAACCATGAAACTATCACCTTGCTCGTGCGTCTATTATGTTGCTGAGACAGTATGAAACAAGAGATATAGGAGAGGAGTTACCAACATGAGAGGGCGGAAGGTTGTCTCGCTTCTCACGGCTGCTGCGGTAGCGTGGGGAGCTTTTGTTCCGTTTGCGCCGGTTGCGGTCCAAGTGGCGCAGGCGAGAGCGGAAACAAGCCCCTTGCAGATGATGTGGGAGACCCCGATCGGGGAAGGGACTATGTTGCAGAAATACACGAAGTCGTTCGGAGGTCAGCAGATCACCATCATGGTGACCAAGGTGGACCTGAACAATCCCTACGTGGAGGTCAAGCCGGTCTACGGCACCAACGGCAAGCTGACCGAGCGGCAGACGGTTACCCAGATGGCTCGGGAGACCGGTGCTGTTGCCGCCATCAACGCCGACTTTTTCAACATGACCAAACGGGGTGCGCCGTTTGGCATCGTCATGAAGGACAAGCAGTTGATCTCGTCGATGGGGCACATCTCCTACTGGTACAGTCTGGGGATTACCAGCGACAAAAACGCGGCTATCGAAAAGTTCGGTTTTACCGGAAAAGTGACGGCACAAAACGGCAATTCGTTTCCGCTGCAGGGACTCAACAAGGAAGAATACAATCCCAGCGAAGGACGGAAAAGTCACGAGAACCAGTTGAACCTGTATACGCCGGCGTTCGGCAAGACCAGTCTCGGAGCGATTGCCGGCTACAAGGACGTCGTCGAAGTGCTGTTTGTGGACAACGTGGCCAAGGAAGTGCGCATCAACCAACCCGGCTTTTACATACCGTACAACGGCTACGTGCTGTGGGGACACGGCGCGGCTGCCAACTTCCTGAAGCAAAACTTCCCGGTGGGGTCAAGGGCGACTGTCGAGTACCAGACGACGCCGCTCAATCAGGACTGGGTGCAGGCGGTGGGCGGAAACGTGCTGCTGGTCGATCAGGGCAAAGCGCTGTCCTCGTTCCCGGCCGACAAATCGATTCTCTCGATCAACGCCCGCACCGCTGTCGGCGTCTCCCGCGACGGCAAGACGCTGTACATGGTGACCGTGGACGCGAGCAAAGGCGTCTATCTGGATGAATTGGCCAAAATCATGGCCGAACTGGGGTCCTGGCGGGCGGTGAACTTCGATGGCGGCGGTTCGACCACGATGGCCGTGCGCATGTTGGGCGAAACGCACGCCAGCCTGGCCAACCAGCCAAAAGACGGCGCGGAACGGCGGGTTCCGACCGGACTGGCCGTGTACAACACGGCGCCGCCGGGAGAACTGGCAGGTTTCCGGATCTTCGGCCCGACAGAAATGCTGATCGGTCAAACGGCGGAGTTTACGACCAAGGCGTACGACTCGCACTACCAGCCGTACGCAGTCAACCCGTCCACCATCGTCTGGGAGGCCGGGGACGCGGGCACGTTTAACGGACAGTACTTCACCCCGACCCGTTCGGGACAGGTATCGGTTACGGCGCGTGTGGGCAGCGTGGCCTCGAGCAGTGCGGTGCACGTCATTTCCGGCAGCGAGGTGCAGCAGATCGTCGTCTCGCCCAATCCGATCACCATCGCGCCCGGACAGACGCTTACCCTGGACGTGAAGATCAAGACGAAAAAGGGACAGCTGATCCAGGCGACCCCGCTCAGCGTCCAGACCAGCGTCAATTCGGCAGCGGCGACGGTCAACGACAAGCTGCAGCTCGTCGCGGGACAGGAACCGGGCAGCGGGACGCTGACCGTAACCTACGATGGCGTCACCACCAGTGTGCCGTTCGTCGTCGGGCAGTTTGAACAGCCGTGGCTTACCTTTGACAATCAAACAGGCATGCACCATGCGGCCGTACCGGCTTCGATCAACAACAGCGGATCGTTTACCGCGGTATCCGATCCGGTCTTCCGCACCCGCAAGGCAGCCAAGCTGCTCTACAACTTCTCCGGTGCGCCGGCGACCGACCTGCGCATCGCCTACGGCCGCGTTGCATCCCAGCCGGTGACCATACCGGGCAAACCGATCGGCCTGGGTCTGTGGGTGTATGGAGACAACAGCAAGCACTGGCTGCGTGCAGAGGTCATCGACGCCAACGGCAAGACCGTCTACGTCGATTTGGCCCAGTCAATCGACTGGAGCGGATGGAAGCAGGTCAAGGGGTACTTCCCGGCCAACGCAGCTTACCCGCTGAAGCTGAAGAGCATCTACGTCGTCGATCGCCCCGATGACGGCAACCGTCACGACCAAGGAACGCTGTACTTTGACGAGGTCTCCCTGCTCCTGCCGAGCACGGCCGGCAATCAGCCGACCGGCAGAGACATCGTGCCGGAGACGCCGGGCACCCTTTCCCTGGGCGCTGAACTGGACCTCGGCTATTCGTTCGTGCGCACGGCGTCTTTCCTGCAGTCGGCTTCGATCAAGGTCAATTCGATCGTGCAGCAGCAGCTCCCCGGTTACGTGCCGGCCGACTACTCGTTTACCATCAAGCCGGGCGCTCTGAAGGAAGGTCAAGAGGACCAAATCTCCACGTCGCCGGTGACGTTGACGCTGACGCCGAAACAGTGGCTGCCTGGCAAAGGCGTGGGCCTGCTGTACGTAAACGAGGCAAACAAGACGTTTGACCAGATCCCTGGCGCCGTCAATGCAAAGGGGCAGTGGGTGTACGAAGTGAACGCCTACGGCACGTACATCCCGTACTACATGGACGGCGGCGGCGTCGCCTTCACGGACATCGCCAACCACCCGGCCAAGGCGGAAATCACCTACATGGCACAAAGGGGCCTGGTGAAGGGATTGACGGAAACCACGTTTGGCCCCGAAGTCCCGCTGACCCGCGCCCAGTATGTCACACTGCTGGCTCGGACGTTCGAATGGGAGCTGCCGTCCTCGCCGAAGCTTGGCTTCAAGGACAAAATCCCGGCGTACGCACAAGGGGCGGTGCAGGTGGCGGTCTCCAAAGGGCTGGTCAAAGGGTATCCGGACAATACCTTCCGTCCTGATCAACCGGTGACCCGGGCGGAAGCGGCTGTGATCCTCGACCGCGTGCTGAAACAAAAGGGGACGACGTCCAAGGCGATCACCGACAAGCAGGCATGGCCCGCCTGGGCTGCCTCGTCGATTACCAACATCGTCGGGCTGGGGCTGATCGACCCGATCGGCAGCAGGTATGAGCCGAACAAGGCGACCACCCGTGCAGTTTGCGTCGTGGCGCTGTACCGGATTTTGCAGAAAAAATAATTGATCGGAATGTCGACGAAAGACCGAGTTCTTCCCGAGGGAAGACTCGGTCTTTTGTTCTGTTTTTGGCCGGGTCTTCAAAAATCCTTTGCAGAAATTTGTTAACTAAAATACAATTTTGGTTGACAAATTGCTTTCCAAATATTGTGCCGAAGGAGGGGACCCGGTTGTCACATCCACATACCTACGAAGAATTGGCACGAAAAAACAAACAGTACCTCTGGCATCCCTTCACGCAAATGAAGGACTACGTGGCGGAAGATCCGCTGATCATCGCGCGGGGCGAGGGGATCAAGCTGATTGACGTAAACGGCAAGGCCTATTACGACGGGTTTTCGTCCGTCTGGCTGAACGTTCACGGCCACAACGTGCCGGAGCTGAACCGGGCGATTGTCGAGCAGTTGGAGCAGGTGGCGCACTCCACCCTGCTGGGCATGGCCAATGTACCGTCCATTCTGCTGGCGGAGCAGCTTGTCGGCATTGCGCCCGACGGCTTGACCAAGGTGTTCTACTCCGACAGCGGAGCGACCGCCGTGGAGATCGCCTTGAAAATGGCGTTTCAGTACTGGCAGAACATTGGCGTCACCGGCAAGCGTTCCTTTATTACCATGAACAACGCCTACCACGGGGATACGATCGGCGCCGTCAGCGTCGGGGCGATTCCGCTGTACCACGAGGTGTACCGGCCGCTGCTCTTTTCCTCGTATACGATCCCGTACCCCTATCCATATCGTCACGAGGGAGAGCGGTCCGCCGTCGAAGAGACGCTTGCCAGTCTGGAGCGGCTGCTTATTGAGAAGGCGGACGAGATCGCCGCGCTGATCGTGGAGCCGATCGTCCAGGGGGCGGGCGGGATGATCATCATGCCCGACGGCTGCCTGAAGCAGATAGCCGATATGGCCCGGGCGTATGACGTGCTGCTGATCGCCGACGAAGTGGCTACCGGTTTTGGCCGCACCGGCAAGATGTTCGCCTGCGAGCACGAAGGCGTGACGCCGGACATCATGGCGGTGGCGAAAGGGATTACCGGCGGCTATTTGCCGGTAGCCGCGACGCTGACAACGGACCGGGTATACGACGCCTTTTACGCCGACTACGAGGAGCAGAAGACGTTTTTCCACGGTCATTCCTACACCGGCAATCCGCTCGGCTGCGCCGTCGCCCTGGCCAACTTGCGTCTGCTTAAAGAGCGGCGGATCGTCGAGGGAGTGGCGGAAAAATCGCGCCGTCTGGCGAAGCTGCTGGCGCCGCTGGCCGATTTTGACCACGTGGGAGAGGTGCGGCAAAAAGGCTTTATGGTCGGCATTGAACTGGTGCGGGACAAGCAGACCAAAGAGCCGTATCACTGGGATGAGCGGATCGGCGTCCGCGTCTGCCGACGGGCGCGGGAAAACGGGCTGCTGACCCGGCCGCTGGGCAACGTCGTCGTGCTGATTCCGCCGCTGGTCAGCACGGAGGACGAACTGGCGGAGATGGTGGGCATTCTGGCGGAAGCGATCGAGGACGTAACCGCGTCAGCCGCGGTCAAAGGAGCGTGACACAGATGGGAGACGAGTGCTTCGCCGGCTTGTTCGTCGCCGGCACCGACACCGGGGTGGGGAAAACAGTCGTGACGGGCGGACTGGCCGCTGCCCTGCGCGAGGACGGCCTGAATCTGGGGGTCTGGAAGCCGGTCCAATCGGGGGGAGAAACGGAAGAAGAGCGGGATTCGTACCGCCTGCGCACGCTTTCGGGTGTAGCCGACGCCTGCGAGGAGATCGCCCCGTTTTCCTTTGCCGCGCCGATGACCCCGCTGCTTGCCGCCGAGGCGGAGGGCGTCAGCCTTTCCCTGGAGACGATCATCGCGTCCGGCCGGCCGCTCAAGCGCCGGCACGATGCGCTGCTGGTGGAAGGAGCGGGCGGATTGGCGGTTCCCTTGACCGCAAGCGAGCTGATGATTGATCTGGCCGCCCGCCTCGGCATGCCGCTGCTGCTCGTGGGGCGCGCCGGTCTGGGGACGATCAACCACACCCTGCTGTCGGTGGAGTACGCCAGGCAGCGGGGCATCACGGTAGCGGGGGTCATCCTGAACGGCAGCCGTGCGGACAATGGCGACCAAAGCGTGGAAAGCAACGCGGCGATGATTGAACGTTTCGGCAATGTGCCCGTGCTCGGGCAGATACCCTGGTTGGAAGGGAACATGACCCGTGCCGGTGTGATCGAAGCGATACGCCGCCATGCCGATCTGGAGCGCATCCGCGGCTGGGTGGTAAAAAGCATGCTGCAAAAAGGAGAGGATTGCCGATGAATCGAATGGTGACGGCCGTAAACTGGGAGGATTACGCGGAAAAAGCGCTGGCCGGGGAGGGACTGACGCGGGAGGAGGCGCTGTCCGTGCTGCGGGCGGACGACGACGACATCCTGCCGCTCATGCACGCCGCTTTTCGCGTTCGAAAGCGCTACTACGGGAAAAAGGTAAAGCTGAACATGATCATCAACGCCAAGAGCGGGCTGTGTCCCGAAGACTGCGGCTACTGTTCGCAGTCGATCGTCTCCAGCGCGCCGATCCAAAAGTACACGCTGTTGAACAAGGAGACCCTCCTGGCAGGAGCGCGTGAGGCGCTGAACCGCAAGGCCGGCACCTACTGCATCGTCGCCTCCGGACGGGGCCCCACGGACAAGGAGCTGGAGCAGGTGATCGAGGCGGTCAGGGAGATTCGCGCCACCATGCCGCTGAAAATCTGTGCGTGTCTCGGCCTGTTGAGTGAGGAGCAAGCGGCCCGGCTGGCGGAGGCGGGCGTCCACCGCTACAACCACAACCTGAATACCAGCCGCGCCAACTACAGCAACATCACGTCGACCCATACCTACGATCAGCGCGTGGAAACGGTGGAAACCGTGAAGCAGTCGGGGATGTCCCCCTGCTCCGGGGTGATCATCGGCATGGGAGAAAGCGATGAGGAGGTCGTCGAGATGGCGTATGCGCTGCGCGAACTGGACGCCGATTCCATCCCGGTCAATTTCCTCAACGCGATTCCCGGCACACCGCTGGAAGGATACGGGCGGACGCCGGCCCTGCGTGCGCTCAAAGTGCTGGCGCTGTTCCGGTTTGTCTGTCCGACCAAGGAAATCCGCGTCGCAGGCGGGCGCGAGGTCAACCTGCGGACCCTGCAGCCGCTGGCCCTGTACGCGGCCAACTCCATTTTCGTCGGCGATTACCTGACCACGCCCGGCCAGGAGGTTGCGACCGACCATCAGATGATAGAAGATCTCGGCTTCGAGATTGAGCGCTGCGCGCTGCAGGAGTGAGGCGGATGAACGGAACCGTCTATTGCGACTGGATGGAAGCGGAGCTGGACGCGCTCCGGCAGCAGTCCCTGCACAGGTGCCTGCGCATTGTGGACGACCGCGGCGAGGAAGGGGGCAAATGGCTGACAGTTGGCGGCAGGAGGCTGTTTAACCTCTCCTCCAACGACTATCTGGGCCTGGCGGGCGATCCCCGGATCGCCGATGCTGCCCGTCAGGCGGCGGAACAATGGGGAGCGGGAGCAGCCGCCTCCCGGTTGATTTGCGGCAATCACCGCTGGTATGCCGATCTGGAAGAACGTCTGGCCGAATGGAAGCAGCGGGAAGCGGCGCTGGTCTTCGCCAACGGCTACATGGCCAATCTGGGGGTAATCGCCGCGCTGGTCGGGCGGGCGGACGCCGTGTTCAGCGACCGGCTGAACCACGCCAGCATTGTCGACGGCATCATTCTCAGCCGCGCCCGCCACTACCGCTACCGCCACAACGATCCGGAACACCTGGAGCACCTGTTGAAAAAGCACGCCGGACACCGCCGCGCCCTGATCGTCACCGATGCCGTCTTTTCCATGGACGGAGATGCGGCGCCGCTAAGTGAACTGGTGGAGCTCAAAGCGCGCTGCGGCGCGATGCTGATGGTGGACGAGGCGCATGCCGGCGGCGTGAGAGGCAGCAGGGGGCAGGGGCTGTGTCACGAACTGGGACTGCACGAGCAGGTGGATGTGATCATGGGCACCTTCAGCAAGGCGTTTGGCGTGTACGGCGCCTACGTCTGCGCCGACCGCGTGCTGATTGACTACCTGGTCACGAAGACGCGCCCGCTGATCTACTCCACCGCGCTGCCGCCGATGGTGGTGGCTGCCGTCCGCAAAGCGCTGGAAGTGGTGCAGGAGGAAGGCTGGCGCCGCACCCGGCTCAGGGAAAACAGCGCCTGGTTTCGCCGGCGGCTGCGGGCGTGCGGTTTTGCGATCGGAGAGGGCGACTCGCCGATCATCCCGTGGATCGTCGGCGACAACAGGCAGGCGCTCCGGTTGAGTCAACGTCTGGAGGAGCGGGGGATCGCCGCCGTCGCCATCCGCCCCCCGACCGTACCGGAAGGCACTGCCCGCATTCGTTTTTCTCTGATGGCGACGCATACGCGTGAGGAATTGGAGGAGGTTATTCGGCAGATGCAGTTGGCGGCGGGAGCAGGGGAGGTGGAGACGGGATGAAGGCGGCGATGCTGTGGTTGAACGGGTGGGGGATGTCCGACGAGGTGTGGTGCAGCATGCAGAGCCAGTTTCCGGAGTGTGCGCACACCGTCCCTGACCTGTCCGTGGCGGACCAGCCTGAAGCGTTTTACGAGATCGCCCGTCAGGCGGCATTATCGACTGCTTCCCTGCCGCTGATCGCGGTCGGCTGGTCGCTGGGCGGGATGCTGGCACAGCGGCTGGCAGCTGAGGGGTTGGCCGCAGGGCTGGTCTTGATCGGCACGATGGCCCGGTTTGTGCGTCCCCGCGAGGAGCGGCGGCTCGGCTGGCTGGACGCGCAGGTGCGGCGGATGGAGCGGGCGCTGTACGCGGATCGGACGGGCGTGATGCGGACGTTTTGGCAATCGATGTTTACGGCAGAGGAGCGGCAGCAGGCCGATTCGTCCGTCTCTGTATGCGACGCATGGCCCCTGTCGGCACTCGCGGCCGGATTGTCTTACATGCGGGAGGAAGACCTCCGTCCGCATCTCGGAAGCATCACCTGCCCGACGCTGGTGATTCACGGGACGGCCGACGGGATCTGCCCGTTTTCGGCAGGGGAGGAATTGGCCGCGAGCATACCGGCGGCCCGGCTGGAGGCAATCGTCGGGGGAGGTCACGCGCTGCCGCTCGTCCATTGTAATGCTGTAGCGGACGCAATCAAAAGGATGGTGGAACACAGTGTGGAAAGCAGCAGTCAGCAGACGGTTCAGTGAAAAGGCTGACACCTATGACCGGTACGCCCTGGTGCAGCGGGAGATGGCGGCGGAACTGGCGGCAGCGCTGGAGGCTGAGATGCCGCTGACGAACGAGGTTCGCCGGGTGGTGGAAGTAGGCTGCGGTACGGGCGGTTTGACCAGCCTGCTCCGCGATCGCTGCGGCAGTGCGGAGTACCTGGCGCTGGACATCGCGCCGGGCATGCTGGAAGCGGCGCGGCGGCGCCTTGGCCCGACCGGGCGGACGTGCCGGTTTGTGCTGGCCGACGTCGAGGAGTGGATCTGGAAGCAGGCGGAGCAGTGGGCCGATCTGATCGTCTCCAGCGCCTGTTTTCAATGGCTGCGGCAGCCGGAGAGGACGGCGGAGGGACTGTACCGGCTGCTGCGGCCGGGTGGCTCGCTGCTATTTGCCACCTTTGGGCCGCGGACGTTTTGGGAACTGCACGACTCGTTTTCATCGGCCTACCGCAACCTCCGGCGGGAGCCGCAGCGGCACGGGCTGTCATTTTGCACGCCGGACGAATGGCGGGCGATGCTGGATCGGGCCGGTTTTGCCGGCGTGCGGATACGTACCCGGGAGGTGCGGCTCCACTATCCGGACGTGCGTTCGTTTTTGCACGCGGTCAAGGGAATCGGCGCCAGCACCGGTCCGGCGTCGGACAGCGCCGGGTTGGGGCAGCGGCGGTTGCTGACGGAAATGATGGAGGCGTACCGGAGCCGTTTTGGCGGAGCGGAGGGCATTCCCGTCACGTACGAACTTGTCTATGTGGCGGCCGAACGGCAGGAGGGAAGGGAAAAATCGGTTGGTCCCAACCGGCAGGATATTTTGCGAAAAAAGGGAATTGTATGATGAAGACCTTCATGCTGTTTTCCAAGGAGTGATCCAGATGAGTCAGAAAGAGGTAGTGATTGTCAGCGCAGTGCGCACGGCCATCGGCAGTTTTCAGGGCTCGCTGTCCGGTGTCAGCGCGCCGCAGTTGGGAGCTGTCGTGCTGGAGGCGGCTTTGCAGCGGGCAGGCGTTGCGAAGGAAGCAGTGGACGAAGTAATCATGGGCAACGTGCTGCAGGCTGGACTGGGACAAAATCCGGCGCGCCAGGCGGCGATCCGCGCAGGACTGCCGCAGGAGACGCCGTCAATGACGATCAACAAGGTATGCGGCTCAGGATTGAAAGCGCTTCACCTGGCCACCCAGGCGATTCTCTGCGGCGATGCAGACGTGGTGCTGGCCGGTGGCATGGAGAACATGAGCCAGGCACCCTACCTGCTGGAAGGGGCCCGCAACGGCTACCGCATGGGCGACCAGAAAGTCGTCGACTCGATGATCCGCGACGGCTTGTGGTGTGCGTTCAACGATTATCACATGGGCATCACGGCGGAAAATCTTTGTGTCGAGTACGGGATTAGCCGGGAAGAGCAGGATGAATTTGCCGCCTGGAGTCAGGAAAAGGCGCAGCGCGCCCTGGCAGAGGGGCGTTTTCGCGACGAGATCGTGCCCGTGCCGATTCCGCAGAAAAAGGGAGACCCGGTCCTGTTTGAGGTGGATGAATTTCCTCGCGCCGGCGTGACGGTGGAATCGCTCGGCAAGCTGCGGCCGGCATTCAAAAAGGACGGAACGGTGACCGCGGGCAACGCGTCGGGTATCAACGACGGAGCGGCCGCCCTGTTGGTCATGTCCGGCGAAAAGGCGGCCGAGCTGGGTGTCAAGCCGCTGGCCCGGATCGTCGCCAACGCCAGCGCCGGTGTCAACCCGGGCATCATGGGCATCGGACCAGTACCGGCGACGCAGCGGGTGCTGAAAAAGGCAGGTCTCTCACTGGACGAGATCGATTTGATCGAGGCCAACGAGGCGTTCGCCGTCCAGTCGCTGGCAGTCGGAAAGGCGCTGGGCATCCCGCGCGACAAACTGAACGTAAACGGCGGTGCAATCGCCCTCGGACACCCGATCGGCGCCAGCGGAGCGCGCGTGCTGGTCACGCTGATTCACGAATTGCACAAGCGTTCAGGGGTAAAATATGGATTGGCGACGCTGTGCATCGGAGGCGGACAAGGAGTGGCCACAGTCGTCGAGAAACTGTAAGCGGACAGGCTTCAGTTTCATGCGCAAGGAGACGTACAACTTGTCGGTTTTTGTAAGAAATGGTTCGCCATTTTCAAATGTGAACGCTTTGTGTACAGAATAAACCGCACGTTGACAAAGGGAATAAATCTTCGTTAATATGGATGAGGGCAAAGGGGCACTTGACACCTGCCCTCTCCTTGTGTATGAAAGGGGGCGGTCCAGTGCCGAAAATTGATAATCCGTGGCGGGCCATCACGCTGGTCAGCCTGATCGGTGTCGATCTGGCCGTCTGCGTTATCGCAGGCGTCTATCTGGGCAGGTACGTCGACAACCTGCTCGCCACCAAACCGTGGTTTATGATGATCGGATTGCTCGCCGGATTGGGTATAGGCGTGTACAGTGTCTACCGCATAGTCCGCGGTTACCTGTAGGGAGATTGAACATGCATACGTTTACTTCGGCTATGCGAGCGGCTTTCCGCTATGCTTTTGTTTGTATGGCCCTGGTTGTGATACTCTGGGCCCTGTTGCCTCAGCATCGATTGTTTTTGCAAAGCCTCCTGCTCGGTATGGGCGGGAGTGTCCTCAGCGGCACGCTGCTGGTCAGCAAAACCTGGCGGATCGGCCAGATGGCTGTCGATCCGAATGTGCGGCCGAAAGGAACTGGCATGCTGCAGCGCCTTCTCGTGGCCGGATTTGCCGTCTTTATGACAATCCGCTTTCCCCATCTGTTTGTGCTTTCCGGCGTGCTGATCGGCCTTTTCCTCTTTCAAGTTCTAGGCTTCTTTTTTGTTTATCGCTCCTTCAAATAGATTGGATTGACAAGCATTTTTTTCGATCTGACTTTGTTGGTGCAACAGATTCGCACGGAAGAAAGGGGTGAATTACATGCATTACTCTTTGCGATTCAAATGGTTGGGTATGGTATTTGACATCTCGACCATCATTGCGATTGTGGTAACAGCCTTGATTGTGCTGTTCTTCTGCATCGGGATGACCCGCAACCTCACCTCTGGCGTTCCCGGAGGCAGGCAAAACGTGATGGAGTGGATTGTCGACTTCGTCACCGGTATCACCAAAAGCTACATCGAGCCGAAAAAGGCAGCCGGTTTTGTCTCGCTGGCGCTGACGCTGTTCCTCTACATCTTCATCGGGAACCAGTTGGGCCTTCTGTTCAACGTGAACACGGCGATTCACAACAATCCTGAGAAGAACCAGTATGTGAGCGATACCGTCAAAGACATGCTGACGGTCGCTACGACGGAAGAAGCCAAAAAGGAAAAGCTGGCGAAGCTGGAAGAGGAGATCAACGATCCTCACGGCCACGGCGCCTCCATCGGCTGGTGGAAATCGCCGACCGCCACTCCGAGCGTAACCTTTGCGCTGGCATTGGTGGTTCTTCTGTACGCCCACTACCTGGGGATGAAGAAAAGCTTTGGCGGCTGGCTCAAGCACACGTTTCTGAACCCGATTCACATCCTCGAAGAGTTCATCATCAAGCCGCTGACGCTTCCGTTGCGTCTATTCGGTAACATCTTCGCGGGCGAGGTTCTCATTGCGTTCCTGCTTGGCGTGGGGATCTTCGGCAGCATTCCGCTGTTCCTGTGGCTGGGCTACTCCGTATTCGTCGGCTCGGTCCAAGCCTTTATCTTCACCACGCTGGCGATGGTATACATTTCCCAACAAGTGAATGACCAACATTAATTCGCAGTAGATGTTTATTTTTCACAACACTAAGGAGGTATTTTTACAATGGAAGGTTTGGCTCTTGCAATCGGTATCGTATTTGGTCTGGCTGCTCTGGGTGCAGCGATCGGCAACTCCCTGGTAATTTCTCGTACAATTGAAGGCGTCGCTCGCCAACCGGAAGCACGCGGTAGCCTGATGGGTCTGATGTTCCTCGGTCTCGGTCTCGTCGAGGCGGTTCCGATTATCGCGGTTGCGATTGGTTTCATCCTCTTCGGTCGTCTGTAAGCGAGCGAACAATCGAAACGATAGGCGGGGGCTTGACCTTCGCCTCTATTTTGGTCAGTGGACGGTGTACACGTTTCCATTGACACCGGTGTCGGCTGAGTGTGGCGTCCCGTACGGCGCACCGCCGACACTCGCACATCTTGTGCGTAACATAGTGGCTTGCCTCGCCTGGTGCGCGGCGATGCCACGTTATTCTTGCGGAAACAAACGGCTGTACCCGTAGAGATACATTCTCCTGTGTGCAAGGAAGGAGTGAAACGAATGCTCGACTTTGGTGCCGTAGCCCTCGAATGGGGCTCGCTTTTAACCCAAGCTATCGTATTCCTGCTGCTGCTGCTGGCGGTTCGCAAGTTTGCCATGGGCCCGATCGTGGCAGTGATGGAAAAGCGTCGTCAGCATATTGAAAACGAAATCACCACGGCTGAGCGCAGCCGCAAAGAAGCGGAAGCACTGCTGGCCGAACAGCGCCGCGTGCTGGACGAAGCTCGCCTCGAAGCCAAATCGATCATCGACCGCGCGACGAAGCAAGCGTCCGATGAAGCAGCCAAAATCGTGGCTGACGCCCAAGCTGCTGCTGAACGCATGAAAGCGGACGCAAGCGCGGAACTGGCGCGTGAAGTGGAGAAAGCGAAGGCAGAACTGCGCGACCAAATGACCGGTCTGTCCGTACTGCTCGCATCCAAGATCATCGAGAAAGAACTGGATGAAGCGACGCAAAAAGCGACGATTGACAAATTCCTCGCTCAAGTGGGAGATCGCCTATGAGCGGCGCGGTAAGCAAGCGCTACGCTCGCGCGTTGTTTGAAGTAGCCAGCGAGCGTGGGAAGCTCGACCAGATTGAAGCGGATCTGAAAGCGGTCGTGGAAGCGATTGAACAGAACGCCGATCTGAGCAAGATTCTGCTCCACCCGCACATCGCGCGTGCGGCGAAAAAATCCCTGGCCGACGACCTGTTCAAACGCCATGTGAGCGAAGAAACGCACAACTTCCTCAATGTCCTGATCGACAACGGACGCGAGGGACAACTGTTGGAGGTCTACCGCTCCTTTGTGCGGATGGCCAACGAAGCCCGCGGCATCGCCGAAGCGACCGTGACCAGTGCCAAGCCGCTCAGTGACGAAGAACAGGCGGAGCTGGCGGAAAAGCTCGGACAAAAGCTGAACAAGAAGCTGCGCGTGCAAACCGTCGTGGACCCGTCCATTCTGGGCGGCATCGTCATCAAGATCGGCGACCGTCTGTACGACGGCAGCATCAAGACAAAACTGGAACACTTCGCGCATCAGCAATAAGATCGTTTGGATGAATGGGGTGAATATATAGTGAGTGCAATCAGACCAGAAGAAATTAGCTCCCTCATCAAAGAGCGGATTGCTAATTTTACATCTGAAATCGAAGTTGTGGACGTAGGCACGGTCATTCAGATCGGTGACGGTATCGCTCGCGTTCACGGTTTGGAAAAAGCCATGGCGGGGGAACTGCTCGAGTTCCAAAACGGCGTCATGGGTATGGTACTCAACTTGGAAGAAGACAACGTGGGTGTCGTTATTCTCGGTCCGTTCCGCGACATTAAAGAAGGCGACACGGTAAAACGCACCGGCCGCATCATGGAGGTGCCGGTGGGCGAAGCGCTGCTCGGCCGTGTGGTAAACCCGCTCGGTCAACCGCTCGACGGACTGGGCCCGATCAACACGACGGAATTCCGTCCGGTTGAAAGCCCGGCTCCTGGTGTTATGGCGCGTAAATCCGTTCACGAGCCGCTGCAAACCGGTATCAAGGCAATCGACGCGATGATTCCGATCGGTCGCGGTCAGCGCGAGCTGATCATCGGTGACCGTCAAACCGGTAAAACGGCTGTGGCGCTGGACACCATCATCAACCAAAAAGGCCAAAACATGATTTGTATCTACGTGGCAATCGGCCAAAAGCAATCGACCGTTGCCAACATCGTGGAAACCCTGCGCAAGCACGGTGCCCTGGAGTACACCATCGTGGTGTCCGCGACGGCGTCCGACCCGGCTCCGCTCCTGTTCCTGGCTCCGTACGCAGGCGTGTCCATGGGTGAATACTTCATGTACAAAGGACAGCACGTCCTCTGCGTGTACGACGACCTGTCCAAGCAAGCAGCGGCATACCGCGAAATGTCCCTCCTGCTCCGTCGTCCTCCGGGCCGCGAAGCGTATCCGGGTGACGTCTTCTACCTGCACTCCCGTCTGCTGGAGCGTGCTGCGAAGCTCTCCGACGAAATGGGTGCCGGTTCCCTGACTGCACTGCCGTTCATCGAAACGCAAGCGGGTGACATTTCCGCGTACATTCCGACCAACGTAATCTCCATCACCGACGGTCAGATCTTCCTGGAGACCGACCTGTTCAACTCCGGTCAACGCCCTGCGGTTAACACGGGTCTTTCCGTATCCCGCGTAGGTGGTGCGGCGCAAATCAAGGCAATGAAAAAAGTTGCCGGTCCGCTCAAGCTGGAGCTGGCCCAATACCGCGAGCTGGCAGCGTTTGCGCAGTTCGGTTCCGACCTGGACAAGGCGACGCAAGCCCGTCTGACCCGCGGTCAGCGCCTGATGGAAGTCATGAAGCAAAACCAATTCGATCCGATGCCGGTGGAGAAGCAGGTTGCCATCATCTACGCCGCAACCAAAGGCTATCTCGACGATATTCCGGTAGAGGATGTGCGCCGTTTCGAGAAGGAATTCCTCTCCTACCTCGATTCCAACAAGCCGCAACTGCTCGAACACATTCGCACGACCAAAGAGCTTCCGGATGAAAAAGACCTGAACGCAGCGATCGAAGAGTTCAAAAAAGGCTTTTCGGTTAGCCGCTAAGCGGATATAGATTGACATCTGTTGCATGCCGGCCGACTGCGGTTCGGCATGCACCCCCAAGGTGGTGAAAAGAGAGTGGCTAAAGGAATTCGCGAAATTCGAAGCCGTATCAAGAGCTTTAAGAATACGCGCCAAATCACCAAGGCGATGAAGATGATGGCGGCAGCGAGACTTCGCCGCGCCCAGGAGAGAGCGGAAGCGGCACGTCCGTATGCTCACAAGATCCGGGAGGTTATTGCCAGCATCGCGAGCGGCACGACTGCGGTAAAACATCCGATGCTGGAATCCCGGCCGGTGAAAAAGACCGGGTACATCGTCATCACCTCGGACCGCGGCATGGCTGGCGGCTATAACGGAAACGTCATTCGGAAAGTGCTCCAGGCCATCAAGGAGAAGCACAAGTCGCAGGACGAATACGCCATCTTTGTGCTGGGGCGCAAAGGGCGCGATTTTTTCCGCAAGCGCAACTACCCGATTATTGATGAGGTCGTGGGACTGCCCGGCAACCCGACGTTTGCCGACATCAAGAAAATCGCCAGCGCGGCGGTTCAGATGTTTGCCGACGAAAAAATCGACGAGCTGTACCTTTGCTACAATGAATTCCGCAGTGCCATTTCGCAGGTGCCGACGATTACCCGTCTGCTCCCGCTGAACGCTGTGGAGAGCGGTGAACAGCGCCAGATGAACTACGAATACGAACCGTCCGCTGAAGAAGTGCTGTCGGTGCTGCTGCCGAAATATGCAGAAACGCTCGTGTACAGCGCGCTCCTGGATGCAAAGGCGTCTGAGGAAGGAGCCCGCATGACCGCGATGGGCAACGCAACGGACAATGCAACCGCCATGATCGACAAGCTGACACTGGAGTACAACCGTGCCCGTCAGGCAGCCATTACCCAAGAGATCTCCGAAATTGTCGCAGGTGCGAATGCGCAAGCGTAATGGCTAGGTAAACGCCCAAATCAGTTTCACAGGAGGGAAGAAGTAAGATGGCGAAAGGACGCGTGGTTCAGGTAATGGGTCCCGTTGTAGACATCGAGTTTGAACGCGGACACCTGCCTGCCATTTACAATGCGATCAAGATTCAACATAAAGCGCAAAACGCGGGGGAGCGCGACATTGATTTGACCGTTGAGGTTGCGGTTCACCTGGGCGACAATCGCGTACGTACCGTTGCGATGGCATCCACCGACGGTCTGGTGCGCGGCATGGAAGCGATTGACACAGGTGCTCCGATCTCCGTACCGGTTGGTCAAGTAACCCTGGGCCGTGTATTTAACGTGCTGGGTGAACCGATCGACCTGAAGGAACTGGGCGAAGTGGAGCGCCGCGACCCGATCCACCGCAAAGCGCCGGAGTTTGTAGAACAAGCAACGACCGTAGAAATTCTCGAAACCGGTATTAAGGTAATCGACCTGCTCGCGCCGTACATCAAGGGTGGTAAAATCGGTCTGTTCGGCGGTGCGGGCGTAGGAAAAACCGTTACCATCCAAGAGCTGATCAACAACATCGCACAAGAGCACGGCGGTATCTCCGTATTCGCCGGCGTAGGCGAGCGCACGCGTGAAGGTAACGACCTGTATCACGAGATGAAAGACGCAGGCGTTCTGCCGAAAACCGCGATGGTGTTCGGTCAGATGAACGAACCGCCGGGTGCGCGTCTGCGCGTGGCGCTGACCGGTCTGACCATGGCGGAGTACTTCCGTGACGAAGAGGGCCGCGACGTACTCTTGTTCATCGACAACATCTTCCGCTTTACCCAAGCGGGTTCCGAGGTATCCGCGCTGCTGGGACGCATGCCGTCTGCGGTAGGTTATCAGCCGACGCTGGCAACCGAGATGGGTCAGCTGCAAGAGCGCATTACCTCTACGAAAAAAGGTTCCGTAACGTCCATCCAAGCGATCTACGTACCGGCGGACGACTACACCGACCCGGCTCCGGCTACGACCTTCGCACACTTGGACGCTACCACCAACCTGGAGCGTTCTATCGCCGAGCTGGGTATCTTCCCTGCGGTTGACCCGCTCGCATCCACATCCCGTGCGCTGTCCCCGGACATCGTCGGACAAGAGCACTACGAAGTGGCGCGTGGCGTGCAAAAAATCCTGCAGCGCTACAAAGAGCTCCAGGACATCATCGCGATCCTGGGTATGGACGAGCTGAGCGACGAAGACAAGCTGATCGTAGCTCGTGCACGCCGCATTCAGCGCTTCCTGTCCCAACCGTTCCACGTGGCCGAGCAGTTTACCGGCTTCCCGGGCAAATACGTCCCGCTCAAGGAAACGGTCCGCAGCTTCAAAGAAATCCTGGAAGGCAAGCACGACGATCTGCCTGAGGCGGCATTCCTCTACGTAGGTACGATTGAGGAAGCGGTTGAGAAAGCGAAGACCATGGCGTAAGACACCCTGGAAAGGGGAGACCAGTAAGTGAGCAAGATGACAGTGGAAGTCGTAACTCCTGAACGGGTTGTCTACAGCGGCGAAGCCAGCATGGTCATTGCCCGAGGCGTGCAGGGGGATCTCGGTATTTTGCCGAACCACATGCCGCTGGTAACCCCGCTGAAAATAGCGCCTGTTCGGATCAAGACGGAAGGCGAGAAAGAGATTCGCATGGCCGTAAGCGGCGGGTTCATGGAAGTTCGCGGCGACAAGGTGACGATTCTGGCCGAGACGGCAGAACTTCCGGAGGACATTGACGTGGAACGCGCCAAGGCGGCAAAAGAACGCGCCGAAAAGCGTTTGATTGACAAGCATCCGGACCTCGACATTCGCCGTGCCGAACGCGCCCTGCAGCGCGCCATGGCTCGTCTCGATGTGACCAACAATCTGTAAGCAAAAATCCCCGCGCCACCCGGTTGCGGGGATTTTTCCTGTAGCGGGACGATTTTTTTCCAGTTGGTACTGACCTGCTGTTTCCGTTATAATAAACCTAATGCTCTGTGCCGAGGCGTGCCGTGTGCCCTATAACAGCGAAGGGGGCTGGACGGCACCGGCGATCGGAAAGAAGGAGAGTGTAAGTCATGCAAACGATTCGCGATATTCGCAATAACCAGCAAGGTGTAGTCATTCCCAGCGGATATACGGCTAACGGCTGGTACAACGTGTTGTCTCATGACATGAACGTCCTGTTTCAGGCGTTGTGCTACGTGGTAACCAAATGCGAAAGCAAGGAAGAAATGAAGCAGCAATTGGACAGCTTCAAAGGACTGCAGCATGTGTTTTCCACACTGAATAAGGAAAAATTCAAGTCGGAACAGGACTACAATGCCTATGTGGAGCACGTGGAGAAACACAAGGAGTTCCTGGAGCGCTCCGGTTATCAGTACCCGACCTCCCGGGATGAGGCCATCGAACTGCTGACCAAGTGGGGGCTGGTACTGGACAAGGGCGACGTGTGGGACATCCCCGTTCATCCGTTCCCGGACACGGTCGATCTGTTCCAACTGACCGATGCGGAGAAATTTGCCCTGACCCACATCAAGCTGGAGGTATTGGTTCATCCGATCTTCAGCCGTTTGGTGTTGAAACTGCATGAGCACGAGGAAAACACCTTTACCTACACCAAGGCTGAACTGAAAGAGATGCTGAACACCAACGATGCGATGCTGAACGAAGTGCTGATCAAGCTGACGCCGTATATGGAAGAGCCGATTGAAAACATGTTTGAGATTCCGGATGACCAACCGATGACCTTTACGGTTGTATGGGAGCGCATTTACGAGGATTTCCTCGGACAAGAGTTCTCCGCGAATGTTCAATAATAAAGGATATTTGTAATTGGAAAAACTTAGGGACTTTTCTCTAAGTTTTTCCTTTTATTGTCAGAGGAGGGGGCTTTGGTTAGACACTCGTTTGGCGATTTGCTATAATGATGTAGGTATTTTTTTCTAACAGTGTCAGGTTGGATCAGCAGCTTGTCCTGGGGCCGCATGATGCACGAAAAAATACCAGTGTCAATTGTATCGGGATTGCGTTCAAAATTTTTCATATTTTTCACAGAGCGGAGGGAACGTCGGTGAGTGAGGTTTACACCAACAATTACGTGATTGTGGCGATTTTCCTGATCCTTGGGATACTGCTGCCGGTGGCAACCGTGAGCATCATCGGACCACTGCTGCGTCCCAGGAAGCCGACGCCGGAAAAGCAAACCACCTATGAAAGCGGTAACATTCCTGTGGGGGACAGTTGGGTGCGCTTCAACGTCAAGTACTACATTTTCGCCCTGCTGTTTGTCATTTTTGATGTAGAAACCCTCTTTCTCTATCCATGGGCGGTCGCCTATAACCAGTTGGGCCTGTTTGCCCTGATAGAGATGGTGATTTTTATCACGTTGCTGGTGGTTGGTTTGATCTACGCTTGGAGAAAGAAGGTGCTGGAATGGAACTAGATCTCACGAGCATCGCGCCTGAACTGCAGGAAGAACTGAATCGCAACGTCATGTTTACGACGCTGGAAACGCTCAAGGGGTGGGTGAGGAGCAATTCCCTCTGGCCGCTGACGTTCGGGTTGGCCTGCTGTGCCATCGAGATGATGGGTACCGGCGGCTCCCGATTCGACCTTGACCGCTTTGGCGTCATTTTCCGTGCCTCCCCGCGGCAATCCGACGTGATGATCGTGGCTGGCACGGTCACGAAAAAAATGGCGCCGCTCTTGCGCAGATTGTACGACCAAATGCCGGAACCCAAATGGGTCATCGCCATGGGCTCCTGTGCCACGGCCGGCGGGCCGTACGTGAGGTCGTACAGCGTGGTGAAAGGTGTAGACCAGATTGTGCCCGTCGATGTCTACATTCCGGGCTGTCCTCCCAACCCGGCAGCATTGATTTACGGCATAAACAAGCTGCAGGAGAAAATTCGCTACGAGGCGAAGACCGGAAAGCGGGTGACCAGCCAATGAGCGACGAAAAGCGTAAACCGACGCCGGAAGAAAAGGCGAAGGCTGCGGCAGAGGCCCGGGCCAAGGCTGAGGCGTTGCGTAAAGCGAAAGAACAGCAGGCGAAAGGGACAGAGCAATCTGCGGCATCCCCTTCGAATGCACAGGCTGCAGGCGGCGACACGTCTGAAGTCCAGCCAACTGCGGCCAAGCCTGTTTCGGAAATGACACCGGAAGAGAAGGCGAAAGCAAAAGCAGCGGCAGCAGCAGCTGCGGCGGCGAAGGCAAAGGCCGCGCGAGAAGCGGCGGAAGCTGGCGGAGCAGAGTCGGGCGGAGACGCCGACGCGAAGGCAAAAGCGGCAGCGGCGGCCAAGGCTAAAGCAGCGGCAGCAGCAGCTGCGGCGGCGAAGGCAAAGGCCGCGCGAGAAGCGGCGGAAGCTGGCGGAGCAGAGTCGGGCGGAGACGCCGACGCGAAGGCAAAAGCGGCAGCGGCGGCCAAGGCTAAAGCAGCGGCAGCAGCAGCTGCGGCGGCAAAGGCAAAGGCCGGCGGGGCAGCAGGAGCTGACGAGGCAGCCGAAGCGCCCAAACAGCCATCTCCCAATCAGCCGTATTTGGACAAATACGTGACCCGTATTTCCGAAGCGTTTGGTGCGGATGTGCTGGAAGCAGCCTATATCAACGAGCTGTCCAAAGACGTTCCGACGCTGGTGGTGAAAAATGAGCGCTGGCATGATGTGGCCCGGTTTCTGAAAGAAGACGAGGCGCTGGCGTTCGACTACCTGTCCGATTTGCACGGCGTCGATTACGAAGACCGCATGGAAGTCTACTATCATTTCTATTCCTACAAAAATCGGCAGAGCCTGGCGGTAAAGGTCAAAACCAACCGCGAACAACCCAGTGTCTCGTCGGTTATGGACATTTGGCGCGGTGCCGATTGGTGTGAACGGGAAACATTCGACTTGTTGGGTATTTATTTCCCGGGACATACCGAATTGCGTCGAATTTTGCTGCCGGACGAGTGGATCGGCTATCCGCTGAGAAAAGATTACGTGCAGTACGACGAGGAGGTGTAGCAGATGAACCGCGACATCCTATTGACGAATGCCACGACATCTCCTGAGTCGGGTATCCGGACGGAAGAAATGCTCCTCAACGTCGGACCGCAGCACCCCAGTACCCACGGTGTATTGCGTCTGGTCGTCAAAATTGACGGGGAGACCATCAAGGAAGCAACTCCCGTGATAGGTTATCTCCACCGGGGGACGGAAAAGCTGGCGGAAAACCTGACGTACACGCAGATCATTCCCTATACTGACCGGATGGATTACGTCGCTGCCATGACCAACAACTACGTCTTTTGCCACGCCGTCGAGACGATGATGGGCGTGGAAGTGCCGGAGAGGGCGCAATTCCTGCGGCTGATCGCAATGGAACTGAACCGCGTGGCCAGCCACCTGGTATGGTGGGGGACGTACCTGTTGGACCTCGGGGCGATGGGACCGTTCCTGTACGCCTTCCGCGACCGGGAAAGCATCCTGGATTTGTTCAATGAGCTGTGCGGAGCGCGTATGACATTCAACTACATGCGCGTCGGCGGCGTGAAGTGGGATGCGCCGCCAGGCTGGATCGACAAGGTAAAAGAGTTCGTCCAATACATGAAAAAGGAATTGAACAACTACCACAGACTGGTGACCGGCAACGAAATATTCATCAACCGGCTGCGGGGGATCGGCAAGTTTGATCAGAAGACTGCGCTGGATTACTCGCTCTCCGGCGTAATGCTGCGGTCCACCGGGGTGAAGTGGGATTTGCGCAAAGACGAGCCGTACTGCATTTACGACCGTTTCGAGTTTGACGTGCCGACGGCTACCGAAGGCGACTGCCTGGCGCGTTACCATTTGCGGGTGGCGGAGATCGAACAGTCGTTGCGCATTCTTGAGCAGGCGCTCGATCAATTTCCCAGCGAGGGAGAAATCATGGGCAAAGTGCCTCGCGTCATTCGTCCGCCAGCAGGCGAGGCGTTCGTGCGGATCGAGGCGCCGCGCGGGGAGATCGGCTGCTACATCGCCAGCAACGGCAAGGATAAGCCGTGGCGCGTGAAGTTCCGCCGCCCGTCGTTCCACAATCTGCAGATCCTGCCCAAACTGTTGGAGGGCGAAAACATCGCCAACATGGTGGCCGTCCTGGGCAGCATCGACATTGTGCTCGGGGAGGTTGACTGCTGATGAGCGATCTGTTGCAACAAACGCCCTCATGGAGCACCACACTCTGGTTTGCTCTGGCGGCGGTGGCACTGCTGCTCGTCGTGCTGTTTTTCGTCACCTACGCGATCTATTTTGAACGCAAGGTGATCGGCTGGATGCAGCTGCGGATTGGTCCCAACCGCGTCGGTCCTCTCGGTCTGTTGCAGACGGTGGCGGACGTGGCGAAGCTGCTGCTGAAGGAAGATACGAGGCCGCAGCATGCCGACAAGGCACTGTTTACGCTGGCCCCCATTCTGGCGTATGCGCCCGCGTTTGGCGTCCTCGCCGTCATGCCGTTTACGGACAGCATTCGCTTTGCCGATCTGGGCATTGGCCTGCTCTATTACATCGCCTTGTCCGGCATCACCGTTCTGGGCGTGATTACGGCTGGCTGGGCTTCCAACAACAAGTATTCGCTGATCGGCGGATTGCGCTCCGCCGCGCAGATGATCAGCTACGAAGTGCCGCTGGTCATGTCTGTGGTCGGGGTCGTGCTGATGACCGGCAGCATGAACCTGCGGGAGATTGTATTGGCGCAGCAGGATGTGTGGAATATCGTGCCGCAGTTTCTCGGCTTTGCCGTCTTCATCGTGGCGGCACAGGCGGAGCTGAACCGCACGCCGTTCGACCTGCCGGAGGCCGAATCGGAACTGGTGGCCGGCTACCACGTAGAGTACTCCGGGTTCCGCTTTGCCATGTTCATGCTGGCGGAATACGTCTACATGTTCGGCATGGGCGCCCTGGTGACCATCCTTTTTTTGGGCGGCTGGCTGCCGATCCATCCCAGCCTTTCCTTCATTCCAGGTATTGTCTGGTTTGTTCTCAAATTCTTGCTCTACGTCTTTTTCCAGTTCTGGGTACGTGCGACGTTCCCCCGTCTGCGCGTCGACCAGTTGATGTCGTTTGCCTGGAAAGTACTTCTGCCGCTGGCGCTCTTGAACATCCTGCTGACCGCCGTGGTGATTTCCTTCCAGAACGGCATGATCTCCTAGACGCCGAGCCGTATCACGATCTTGACCAGAGGGGTGACACACATGCTAGGACTGGCCAAAGGCCTGGGGTATACATTTAAAAAGCTGACCGAGAAAAAAGTGACCCATTTCTACCCGGACGTGCCCTTTCCGATGCCGCCCCGGTTTCGCGGCATTCAGCACTTCTCGCCGGAACGATGCATCGTCTGCAACCAGTGCGCGCGCATCTGCCCGACGCAGTGCATCCAATTGACGGGCAAGCCTCATCCCGATCCGGAGAAAAAAGGGAAAATCATTGACACCTACGACATTAACTTTGAAATCTGCATCCTGTGCGACCTCTGTACGGAGGTGTGCCCAACGGAAGCGATCGTGATGACCAACAACTTCGAGTTGGCCGTGTACAGCCGGGACGAGTTGTACAAGGACCTGAAGTGGCTGGACGACAACAATACCAACGTCAGGGAGGAGAATTAATCATGACCGGCGAATTTCTGGCCTTTTTCATCCTCTCCCTTCTGACGATCGGCGGCGCGGTCTTCATGATCAGCTTCACCCGGGTGGTGCACATGGTCATTTCGCTCGGGATCACGTTTATCAGCATCGCCGGCTTGTTCATACTGCTGGACGCCGAGTTCATTGGCGTGGCCCAGGTGCTGGTATACTCGGGCGCCATATCCATCCTGATGCTGTTCGGGATCATGCTCACCAAGCACGACGCTTCCGACGAAGGGACGGGACGATCCTGGAAGAACATCTTCAGCCTGGTGTTTGTCGCTGGCCTGTTCGGCCTGATGTTCTGGGGCATCCAAAAGACCACATGGACGGCGCCGCCGGAGGGGGCCGCGCAGGCAGTCAGCGTCAAGCAGCTTGGCGTGGAGATTTTCACGAAGTATGTCATTCCGTTTGAACTGGCATCCGTTCTGCTGCTGGTGGCGCTGGTGGGCGCGATCATCATGGCGAAAAAGGAGGGGGACAGCGAATGAGTGTAAACATTACCTCCTATTTGCTGGTGGCCCTGATTTTGTTTTGCGTCGGACTGTACGGGGCACTGACCAAGCGAAACGCGGTGGTTGTCCTGCTGTCCATCGAACTGATGCTGAATGCGGTCAACATCAACCTCGTGGCGTTCGCCAAGTACGGGCTGTTCCCGGCCGTGACGGGGCAGATTTTCACCCTGTTCACGATGACGGTGGCGGCAGCCGAAGTGGCGGTGGGACTGGCAATCCTCATCGCGCTGTACCGCAACAAAGTGACCGTCAACGTGGATGAGATGGATTCGATGAAACGCTAGACGAAAAGGAGGACAAAGATGGATACCCTGATGCAATACGCGTGGCTGATTCCTCTGTTTCCGCTTCTTGCTTTCATCGTGATCGTCTCGTTTGGCCGTCAGTTGAAAGAAGGAGCTGCCGCCGTCGGTATCCTGTTGACTGCCGTGTCGTTTGGGTTGGCGGCGCTGACGTTTTGGCAGAGGTTTCAGGAGGGAGCGTCCGATTACGCGTTCTCCCTCGACTGGCTGCAGGTGGGCGACATCGTCATCACCATGGGCTTTGAAGTAAACCAACTGAATGCCATGATGCTGGTGATTGTCACGCTGGTCAGCCTGCTCGTGCAAATCTACTCCAAGGGATACATGCACGGAGACGAGCGCTTCCCCGTGTTTTACCAATACCTGGCCTTGTTCACCTTTTCCATGCTGGGTCTGGTGATCTCGCCAAACCTCTTGCAGGTCTACATCTTCTGGGAACTGGTAGGGGTCTGCTCGTTCCTGTTGGTGGGCTACTACTACTTCAAGCCGGAGGCCAAGGCGGCTGCGAAAAAGGCGTTTATCGTCACGCGGATCGGCGACCTGGGCTTGTTCATCGGCATCTGCCTCCTGTTCTGGTGGACCGGCAGTTTTGAGTTCGCGCAAATTTTTGACAGCATCGCGCTCGGCAAACTGGAGCCGTGGATGATTACGCTGGCGGCGATCCTGATCTTCGTCGGCGCAGTCGGCAAATCCGGCCAGTTCCCGCTGCACACCTGGCTGCCGGACGCGATGGAAGGGCCGACGCCGGTGTCCGCCCTGATTCACGCAGCGACGATGGTGGCGGCCGGCGTGTACCTGGTGGCGGTCACGTATCCGCTGTTTGTCGCGTCTGATATCGCACTTAATGTGGTGGCCTACGTCGGTGGGTTTACGGCCATTTTTGCCGCGTCCATCGGCCTGACGCAGCGCGACATCAAACGTGTGCTCGCCTACTCGACGGTCAGCCAGTTGGGCTACATGATGCTGGCGCTCGGAGTGGCCGGAGCGGCCGGCTATGTGGCGGGGACGTTCCACCTGATGACGCACGCGTTTTTCAAGGCGCTGCTGTTCCTCGCGGCCGGCAGTGTTATCCACGCGGTACATACGCAGGACGTGTTTGAGATGGGCGGCCTGTGGAAAAAGATGCCGGTAACCGCGCTGACGTTCTTGATCGGCTGTCTGGCGATTGCGGGGATTTTCCCGTTTGCCGGCTTCTGGTCCAAAGAGGCGATTCTCAGTGCCGTGTACGAGGCGCACCGCTTTGACCTCTTGTGGCTGGCGATCATCGCCGCGTTCTTCACTGCGTTTTACATGTTCCGGCTGTTCTTCCTGACGTTTGCCGGGGAGCCGCGGGGCAGACATGACGGCCACGAATCGCCGGGGGTCATGACCGGTCCGCTGCTGATCCTGGCCGTGCTGGCGATCGGGGCCGGCTTTGTCAATACGCCGTACGCCCCGTATCTGACGGAATGGTTGCTGTCCGGTGAAACGGGCGAGGTCATTACCGCCGCATTCGGCGAGGGAACGGGCCACGCCGCCGCCTGGCTGCAGGTCGTGGCGCTGTTGGTCTCGCTTTTGGGCATTGTGCTGGCCTATCTGATGTACGGCAAGCGCTACATTCCGGCGGACGCCATCCCGGAAACGATGCCGTGGCTGTATCAATTGTCCTACCGCAAATACTTTATTGACGAACTGTATCACCACGTCATTGTCCGTCCGCTCAACTGGCTCGGACTGCTGCTTGATTTGTTCGACCGGTACGTGGTGGACGGTCTTGTGGCCCTGACCGCGAGCATCACCAGAGGCATCGGCTCGCTGCATGCCCGGGCACAAAACGGCCAGGTGCAGTCGTACGGGGCCGTGGTGCTGTTCGGATTGCTGCTGTTGGTTGTCGCGATCAGCCTGACGGCGCAGGGAGGTGGATTCTTTGGTCAATAGTATCCTGCTGAGTTTGATCGTCTTTTCGCCGCTGCTGGCCATCCTGATCCTGGCGTTCGTCCCGCGTCATCAGGGCGGTGTGATCAAACAGATTGGGGTGCTGGGCACGCTGCTGCCGCTGGCGCTGTCCCTGATGTTGTTCGCCGCCTTCAACTACGAGACGGCGGAGCCGCAATTTGTCGAAAGCGTCAAGTGGATTTCCATCCCGATCGGGTTTGCCCAAGGGGGGGAAATGTTCACGTTTGACCTGGACTATGAGCTGGGAGTGGACGGCGTCTCCATGCCGCTGATCGTTCTCACGGCGATTGTCGGCACGCTTGCTGCGGTCGCTTCCTGGCAGATCAAAAAACGGCTGAAGGAATACTTCATCCTGTTTCACCTGCTGCTGATCGGCATGCTGGGCGTATTCGCCTCGCAAAACCTGTTTCTGTTCTTTATCTTCTTTGAACTGACGCTGGTGCCGACCTTTTTCCTGATCGGCATCTGGGGCTACGGAGAACGCGAACGGGCGGCCAACAAGTTTTTGCTGTACAACGGGATCGGCTCTGCGGTCATGCTGATCGCCTTCATCGTGCTGTTTGTCTTCCTGCAAACGTTGAACATGGAGAAGATCGCGACGATTTTGGCAGCGGCCGACCATCCGGCTGCCGCTGCGATGACGCCGGCGTTCCGCTTCGGCCTGTTTCTCGCCTTGTTCATCGCGTTTGCGGTCAAACTGCCTGTGTTTCCGTTCCACACCTGGATGTTGAAGGTGCACGTGCAGGCGCCGCCGGCGATTGTGATGATCCACTCCGGCATTCTGCTGAAAATGGGGGCATACGGGCTGTTGCGCATGGGCATCGGCTTTTTCCCCGAACAGGCGTACCAGTTTGCCGGGTGGATGGCGGTGCTGGGGCTGATCAACATTTTGTACGGAGCCGTGCTCGCCTTTGTCCAAAAGGACTTGAAAATGGTGCTGGCTTACTCCAGTATCAGCCACATGGGCATCGTCTTGCTGGGATTTGCCGCGATGAACACGATCGGGTTTCAGGGAGCGATGTTCCAGGTAGTCTCTCACGGCTTCATCTCTGCGCTGCTGTTTTTCCTGATCGGCGTGATCTGGGAACGGACGCAAACGTCGATGATCAGCGAACTGGGCGGCCTGGCCAAATCGATGCCGTTTGTGAGCGGCATCCTGCTGGCGGCCGGGATGGCCTCCCTGGGACTGCCGGGCATGTCCGGCTTCATCAGCGAATTCTTCGCCTTCCTGGGTTTGTTCGGCGACATGCCGGTTCACGCCGCAATCGGCACGCTGGGCATCGTGTTGACGGCCGCCTACCTGCTGCGGGCGATCCTGCGCACGACGTTTGGCCCAACGCCGGAGCGGTTGAAGGGGTTGGCCGACGCTCAGCCGATGGAAGTGGTGCCGATGGTGGTGCTGCTCGGCTTCATCATCCTGATCGGGGTCTATCCCGCCGTGCTCGGCAATCCGATGCAGCAGACTCTGAAAACGCTCGTACCCATCGTGACGGGGATAGGAGGGTAATCCATGGACGTAAACACTATCTTCTCGTATGACTGGAGCTACCTTCTGCCCGAATGGATCATTCTCGGCTTTGCCACCGTCCTGACCCTGTTGGATGTGTTTGCCGGAAAACGGTTGAGCAAAACGGTGACAGGCTGGCTGACCCTGGTCGGCGTCGTGCTGGCCGGCGTGTTTGTCTTCGTCAATCTGAACACGCTCGACAAACCTTACAGCTACATGGCAGACATGCTCAGGATTGACGACTACGGCAATGCGTTCAAGCTGCTGTTTTTGGCGGGGGCAGCCTTTACCCTGCTGCTGTCGATTCCCTACATGAAGCAGGGGGAAGTGAAGCACAGCGGCGAATACTACTACCTGCTGCTGACCGGCCTGCTTGGTGCGATGGTGATGGCGTCGTCGGCCGACCTGATCACGCTGTTTGTCGGGCTGGAACTGCTGTCGCTCTCCTCGTACGTGCTGGTCGGACTGCGCAAAACGTCGCTGCATTCCAACGAATCAGCATTCAAGTACGTCGTGTCCGGCGGCATCGCCAGTGCAGTCACGCTGTTCGGGATGTCGTACCTGTACGGTTTGACGGGAACCACCAACATTTACGAGATTTCCTCCCGTCTGGTTCACGCGTCCTTGGCAGGTTACCAGTTCCTCATCTACGCCGCGTTTGCTTTTCTCGCGGTGGGGCTGGCCTTTAAAATTTCCGCTGCGCCCAACCACATGTGGGCACCGGATGTCTACCAAGGAGCGCCAACGCCGGTCACTGCCTTTTTGGCGGTCGTCTCCAAGGCGGCTGGGTTCGCGCTGGTGTTCCGCCTGTTGATGATCGCGTTCTTCCAGGTTCCTGGTGAGGAAGGCCGGTTCTTTTTCCAGGAGGGCAGCCTCTATCTGGCCGTGATGGCGGCAGCGTCGATGATTATCGGGAACACCATGGCGCTGCGCCAGACCAACGTCAAGCGGATGATGGCTTACTCCGGAATCGCTCAGGCGGGGTACCTGCTGGTGCCGTTTGTTCCGCCGACGACCCTGTTCTTTAGTGAAATTGTGTTTTACCTGTTTGCCTACCTGCTCGTCACGTTCGGCGCGTTTGCCGTGATCATGGTCGTCACGCGCGACCAGCAGACCGAAGAATTGAAGGCATTCGCCGGGTTGTACCACCGCTCGCCGCTGCTTGCGGTGGCGATGAGCATCTTCCTGCTGTCGCTGGCAGGGATTCCGATTACTGCCGGGTTCTTCGGCAAGTTCTACCTGTTCATGGGCGCCATCGCGCAGGAAAACTACTGGCTGGCAGCAATCATGATTGCGACCAGTGTGGTATCCTACTACTACTATTTCGGGATCATTCGGCAGATGTACATGCGGTCAGGCACGACCGAAGCGCCGCTGGCGGTGCCAAAGAGCATCGGCGCCCTCGTCCTGGTCCTCGCCGTTGCCACCGTATTCTTCGGTGCGCTTCCGGGTGTCGCCACCGACTATCTGCAGGCCCAGTTCAATCCGTCGTTTAACTTTGGCGACATGCTGCCGCCAGAGTTTCAGTGAAGGACGGGCAAACATCAGGTACAATAAAGGGGACGGCTGTCACGACAGGCCGCCCCTTTTTTTGCACATTCTGTACTTATGGAACAAGGCGGGTTTGCCGATACAGGAGAAGGAGGAAACACCATGCAGCAAGAAATTTACGGAGTTGTCAGCATCATTTTGACTGTGTTTTTCATCGCTTTGAGCTGGTGGGCGCTGCAGGCCATACGCTTCGATCTGTTTCTGAAAAAACCGGACGGCGCGCAGGCCAAGCTGCTGCAGATCCTGCTGTCGCTCGTCATCGGATACGAAGTGGCCCGCTTTTTCCTTGACTATCTGAGCTGGTCGCTGATAATTGGACAAGTATTCTCCTGACCGCATCCACACGCAGGCGATCTGGTTACGCATCGCGGCTAGCGGATGAAGTCTCTCCATGCGCAACTGGTATATCCCTCCAATTTTCCGTGCAAACTAAAAAGTACAAAGAGAAGCGCGTGAAAAGGGAGAGGAAGACGATGGGGAAATGGTCGGGGTGGTGGCTTCTGCTGCTGTTGGCTGCGGCGGTGACGGTTTGGCGGATGCCCGCAGAGGCAAAGCTGGAACGACCGGCAGCGGCGCAGCTGCTCGCCGCAGTGGAAGGCTCCGGAGCAAAAGGTGTATCAATCCAGGTGCGAATGCGCGCCGAATTGGGCCAGGCATCTGGTCCCGCGCAAGTAAAAGCGTTGGCCGAAGCATGGGCACATCGGCTTGACATTCCGGTACCACAAGCCGATCGGACGCGGAAATCCAATCTCCATGTGTACCAAGTCCTGTTTGAACGGCAAGGGGTTCAAGGACAGTTCCAGGTCACAGGGGTCCCTCGGCAGGGGGCCTATGATGTATATCTTGTGCTGTCTCTGACCGGCTCACCTGATACCCTACAATATATAGGGGTGATACAGGACTCTTTCGACAAAGCCCTGACAAAAGCCGACATGATTCCGCAAATTAGCACTTGTGTTCGCGGAATGTACAGTGTTAAACTGAGTGTTGATCAACAGGAGGGTAAAATTTTGGCGATTTTTCGCGCCCTCCACGCGATGGAACTGGAGCGTTTGCGGGACGATACGGTTGTCAGCATCTCCGGGTATACACCGGCATGGAAACCGTTTATCGCGTTAAATGACAAAACGAAGATGAATCTGCAGGTGGCTACTCATCGAGACAGCCAATCTGGAACGTGGATTACCGTAGGTACACCGATAATCACAGCGGAATATTAGCACGCGGAGGGGTACACATTGGATAAAATCATTGTCCGCGGTGGTAAGGCATTGGCCGGGAAGGTCAAGGTTTCCGGCGCCAAGAATGCCGTACTCCCTATTATTGCAGCATCCATTCTGGCAGAATCGGGCACATGCGTCCTTCACGACGTACCCGCTCTGGACGATGTCAGAACCATATGCGACCTCTTGAGATCGTTGGGAATTTCCCTTACATATGATCGTGAAGTGCTGACGATTCAGGCTTCCCGGTTGACGAGTGTGGAAGCCTCCTATGATTTGGTTCGCAAAATGCGTGCGTCCTTCCTGGTGATGGGGCCGCTGCTCGCCCGTCAAGGAAAGGCGCGCGTTGCACTTCCCGGGGGATGTGCGATCGGCACCCGTCCGATCGACCAGCACCTCAAGGGCTTTGAGGCGATGGGCGCCAAAATCGAAATTGGACAAGGCTTCATTGAAGCCAGTGTCGAGGATCGGCTGAAGGGCGCGAAAATCTACCTGGATATTCCGAGCGTGGGCGCTACGGAAAACATCATGATGGCCGCGGCCCTGGCCGAGGGAACGACCGTGATTGAGAATGCCGCGGAAGAGCCGGAGATTGTGGATCTGGCCAACTTCCTCAACGGCATGGGCGCCAAAATCCGCGGCGCCGGCACCGGATCGATCCGCATCGAAGGCGTGGAATCGCTCAAGGGCTGCACCCACTGTGTCATTCCCGACCGGATCGAAGCCGGAACGTTCATGGTGGCGGCGGCGATTACCGGCGGCGATGTCTTCATCGAAGGCGCAATTTGTGATCACCTGAAATCCGTCACTGCCAAGCTGCGGGAAATGGGAGTGACGGTGGACGAGCAGGAAAACGGCATTCGCGTCCGCCGCAGCGGCCCGATCAAGGCGGTTGACGTTAAAACCTTGCCGTATCCCGGCTTCCCGACAGACATGCAGTCGCAGATGATGGCACTCCTGCTGGTATCGGAAGGCACCAGCATCGTGACGGAAACGGTGTTTGAAAACCGCTTCATGCACGTCGAAGAATTTCGCCGGATGAACGCCAACATCAAGATCGAAGGGCGCAGCGCCATTGTAGAAGGCGGTGTCAAGCTGACCGGCAGCAAGGTCACGGCCACCGACCTGCGGGCTGGAGCAGCTCTGGTGCTGGCCGGCCTGGTGGCGGAAGGCGAGACCGAGGTCTCGGGTCTGCACCACATCGACCGGGGCTACGTCAACTTTACGGAAAAGCTGCGCCAACTGGGCGCCGACGTCGAACGGGTGTCCCCGGAAGCGGAAGTTCGGGAAGCGGCGTCGTCCGAGAAAGTGAAAGTCAGCTTCTCTCCCAACTTTGCTTAATGAATGACTGCAAAAACGAATAGACAAGAGAGACTTCCCTGTGCGGGAAGTCTCTTTTTTTGTGCCATGCAGGCAAATAGGACGTTTCCCGTCTCTCTGACTCTCTCGTTCTAGCTATTGCTGCTTGTACATAGACTGAAATTGTCCAGCACAAATCGGGGAGGAGCTGTCGCATGAAACGTTACCTGATCGTTTGGTTTATCGGTTTGCCGATACTGCTCGTGTTGATGCCTGCCGCACTGGTGACACTGTTTTCTCCCCTGTCAGACGGCGGCACCGACGTGGCAGCCGTCGCACCGCACACTCCGTCGTCAAACCGTCCAAAGATCGAAGTCAAGGTGTACCGCACCAACAAGAAGACAGTGGAGACCGTCCCGCTGGAGACGTATGTCGAAGGCGTAGTCGCGGCGGAAATGCCGGCCGAATTCGAGATCGAGGCGCTCAAGGCGCAGGCCATGGCGGCGCGCACCTACATCGTCAGACGGCTGAGTGAAAAGGCGTTTGGCGACGTTCCGGAAGGGGCGCACGTATTGGATACGGTCAAACACCAGGCGTACCTGGACGAGCAGCAACGCAGGGAGCTGTGGAAGGAGCAGTTTGACTGGAAAAACGGGCGCATTCGGCAGGCGGTGCAGGCGACGGCGGGAGTGGTTCTCACCTATCAGGGGGAACCGATCGACGCCACATTTTTTTCCACCAGCAACGGCTTTACCGAAAACGCCGGCGAGTATTTTGAAAAGCCGGTGCCCTACTTGAAAAGCGTCGCCAGTCCCTGGGACATCCAGTCGCCCAGCTATGAGAAAACACAGGTGATGACCGTGGCCGATCTGGAGCAAAAACTGGGGGTGCGCATCGCGCAGGAGGCGGCTTCCGGGGGCAGCTGGTATCGGATCGTGGAGCGGACCACGGGCAATCGCGTGGGCAAGATCAGCATCGGCGGCAAGGAATTCAGCGGCCGCGAGTTTCGCGAACGGCTGGGGCTCAACTCCTCCGCCTTTACCATGGAACTGCAAGACGGCAAAGTGTACATCACGACCAAAGGGTACGGGCACGGCGTCGGCATGAGTCAGTGGGGCGCCAACGGGATGGCCAAAGCGGGAAAAAACGCGGAGCAGATCGTCAAATACTTTTACCAGGGCATCTCGCTGGAGGACTGCGGCAGCGTCCTGAAAAGCTAGACGGGCCGCTTTGCGCAAATTTTCAAGATTTCCCTCACTCTCAGGTTTATCCGCCAAAAAACTGGCGATACTGAGGGATGAGGTGATGAATACAATGGAAGATCAAAAAAATCAAAATCAACCGATTCCATTTAAAAAGGCTGGCTCCTGGAGAAACATCCTGGGCAAGAAGTGGGCGTTTCCGGCAATCTACATCGGCACCGCAGCAATCATTCTCGCTATTGTGATGTGGTACCAGAGTGGCGTCACCGATACGGAGCCGGGACAAACCGCAAACAACGGCGGCGTAGCAGTCTCGACACCGCAGGACGGCACCGCCATTCCGGCCGATGAATCCAACGGCAAGGACGGCGCGGTACCGGTGGCGGGCAATCCGCAGCAGCTCGCATGGCCGGTCGGCAAAGGCGTGAAGTACGAGCAGGGCATGGGCTTCTTTGACGAACAGGCGTCCAAGGAAGAACAGCAAAAGGCGCTTGTCACGTACAAGGACACCTTTATTCCGCATACCGGGATAGACCTGAAGGCGACCGACGGCAATAGCTTCGATGTCATCGCTGCGTTCGCCGGCAAGGTGACCAAGGTGGAAAACGACCCGCTTGTCGGCTTCAAGGTGGAAATTGAGCACGACGACAAGCTGACCACGGTCTACCAAAGCCTGGAGAACGTTACCGTAAAACCGGGCGACCAGGTCACCCAGGGACAGGTGCTGGGGAAAGCCGGACGCAACGTCTATGAAAAGGACGCCGGCGTTCACCTCCACTTCGAGGTGCATGTGGACGGGGAACCCGTCAATCCAGAGCAGCACCTCGTCAAGCCGGAAGCGGAAAATCAGTAAGTCGACCGCTGACGCAAACGCCCAATCCGGGAGCAAACACAAACACATGCAAAATAACCTGCAGGGACGGGTCTCTGCAGGTTTCTTTTTTTCGCCTTCTTTCATTTTCGCCAAAATAACGTGCGGGCGGCCCGGGTGTACACGCCCTTGAAAAAAGATGCGGAAGTGCCGGCTTGTCAGGCTTGGAAACGTAGAATATGTGTCCGCACCCCCCCATATATTGTAACAGACAATGTTGATACAGGGAGGCGAGTAGCGTGCACGACTACATCAAAGAGCGAACCATAAAGATCGGTCGATACATTGTGGAGACGCGCAATACGGTTCGCATGATCGCCAAAGAGTTCGGTGTTTCCAAAAGCACGGTGCACAAAGACCTGACAGAGCGGCTGCCTGAGATAAATCCGGAATTGGCGAATCAGGTAAAGGAAATTTTGGAGTACCACAAGGCAATCAGACACCTCCGCGGAGGGGAAGCGACCAAGATCAAATACAAACGGAGAAGTAAAAAAGTCCGGGTGGAACAGGAAGAAAGCGTGTAGCAGTACCGGGTTGCGTTGAAAATATTTCCTTCCAGATAGGAAGAATTTCCTTGTCCTCTCACGTGCAACCGCCTATGATAAGTGATAGGAATGAACTGGAACAGGGAGGACTTTCATGTTTAGCAAAGATATCGGAATTGACCTGGGCACGGCCAATGTCTTGATTTTTGCGAAAGGCAAGGGCGTTGTCCTGGATGAACCGTCTGTCGTAGCAATCGAAAATCAGACAAATAAAGTGCTGGCCGTGGGGAACGAGGCGCGCCGCATGGTGGGGCGCACCCCGGGCAACATCGTGGCGATTCGGCCTTTGCGGGACGGCGTGATCGCGGACTTTGAGATCACGGAAGCCATGCTGAAACACTTTTTGGCCAAAATCGGCGGAAAAAGCATGTTTGCTCGCCCGCGCATTTTGATCTGCTGTCCGACCAACATCACCTCGGTGGAGCAGAAAGCCATCCGCGAAGCGGCTGAGCGCAGCGGCGGGGCACGCGAGGTGTTTATCGAGGAAGAGCCGAAAGTGGCGGCGGTTGGAGCGGGCATGGACATCTTTCAACCTTCCGGCAACATGGTGGTGGATATCGGCGGAGGTACGACGGACGTAGCAGTCCTGTCCATGGGGGACATTGTTACGTCTTCCTCCATCAAAGTAGCGGGCGACAAATTTGACCTGGCCATTATGCGGTACATAAAAACCAAATACAAGCTGCTGATCGGGGAGCGTACGGCCGAGGACATCAAGATGCAGATCGGAACGGTTTCCGGCGGGCGCCAGGACGAAATGGACATTCGCGGCAGGGATATGGTGAGCGGGCTACCGCAGACGATTACCATCCGCTCGTACGAAGTCCAGGAAGCCCTGGCCGAGTCGGTTAGTGCGATTGTACAAGCCTCCAAATCCGTTTTGGAACGAACACCTCCGGAGCTTTCTGCCGATATTATTGATAAGGGCGTTTTTCTGACCGGCGGCGGCGCACTGCTGCACGGGATCGACCAACTGCTGGCCGACGAACTGAAGGTGCCTGTGCTGGTGGCGGAAGATCCGATGATGTGCGTGGCCAAAGGGACGGGGATCATGCTGGACTATCTGGACAAGGCGCCCACGTATCGGAAAAAGAAGTTTTTCGGGAGGTAATACCGCGTGATCAGAGGCTTGTATACGGCTGCTGCGGGCATGCTGGCAATGCAGCAGCGTCAGGAAGTGCTGGCCAACAACCTGGCCAACATCAACACACCGGGCTACAAGCAGGACGTAGGCGTCATGCGCGCCTTTCCGGAACAGTTGATCGCGCGCATCCGCGATCAGGAAGGACCAAATATTCAAGGACTGCCCGTCATGAGCGGTCAGCCTGCCGTGATCGGCCGGCTGCATTCCGGCGTCTACATGTCGGAGGCGCTGCCGATTTTCCGCCAGGGCGATATTGCGGAGACGCGCAATCCGTACGATGTCGCATTGTTGGACAACCTGCAGCCGGACCAGGACGGAAATGAGCGTCGGCTGTTTTTTAGCGTGGCCAGACTGGACAACCCCGGACAGGCTGCCCAGCCCGATCAGATCCGCTACACGCGCAACGGCAACTGGAGCGTCAATGCAGACGGCTACCTGGTCACGTCGGACGGCTACTACGTGCTGGATAACCAGAACCGGGCCATCCGGGTGAACGATCCGGCCGATCCGGCAAACAGCGCCGGCCAACAGCTGAAGATCGGTGACGACGGCGCCTTGTACCGTGTGGACGAGGCGGGCAATGCTCTCATGCTGCCCGGCGGCAGTGAGCGGCTTGGCCTGAAAGTGGTGACCAATCCGCTGCAGCTCGTGCGGGAGGGTACCAACATCTACCGCTGGGAAGGCGGCGGACAGCCGGAGGATCTGGTGCAGGCCCTGCAGAATGACCGGACGGCGAGAGCGCTGGGCCAATATACCGATCCGGCGGTGGAAGGGCGTTACGGTTTGAAGCAGGGCTGGCTGGAGCGAGCCAACGTGGACCCTGCCCAGACGATGACCGACATGATGACGGCGCTGCGGGCGTATGAAGCCAATCAGCGCGTGATTACCACAGTGGAAGGCACGCTGGAAAAGGCGGCCAATGAAATTGGCCGGGTAAACGGGTAAGATAGGAGGTAGAATGGATGCAGTCACTGAACATCTCGAGCGCGGCACTGCGCAGCGTCCAGCAGGCATTGGACACGACTGCCAATAACCTGGCCAACATCGATACGGTCGGTTTCAAGCGGCGCACGGCGTCGTTTTCCGAACTGCTGTCCGATTCGCTGAACGAACAACCGGCTGCGGACAGGCAGCAGCGTTCGACTCCGCCCGGACTGCGCATCGGCAGCGGGGCGCGGATCGGCTTGACCAAACTGGACATGGCTCCGGGCAGCGCCAGGATCACCGATGTCCCCACCGATTTGATGATCGAGGGAGAAGGGTTTTTTCTGGTAAGCCGGCCTCTCTACGACAACAACGGGACGATGGTGGGCGAATCGTACCGCTTTACGCGAAACGGTGCCTTTCAGGTGCGTTTCGAAGCCAAACTGGGCGCGTATGTCCTGCATAATGCAGCGGGAGACCTGCTGACAGACACAGACGGGGTTCCGATTATGATCAACGGCCCTGTACGCAATCTGCAGGTATCCCCCGAGGGAGTCGTCACCAACGACGGAACCGCGGTGGGACAGATTGGCGTGTGGAAGGTGCTCAACCCCGATCAATTGACACAGGTTGGGGAAAATGAATACGACGCCGAGCTTGCGTCCGGCATGACGCCGTACTCCAAGTATGAGCTGTCTGCCGCCAAGATCCGTCAGGGAGCGCTGGAAGCTTCCAACGTCAATCTGCAGGAAGAGATGTCCCAGTTGGTCAACGTTCAGCGGGCCTACCAGCTCAACGCCCGTGCGATTGCGATTGCCGATCAGATGATGGGTATCGCCAACTCCCTGCGCAGCCGCTAATTCACTCGGAATGTCGGAGGAGACATCAATGGACCAAGGAAAGGGAAAACGTATCCCGCGTGACGGACAGATGGCCCGGGATAGAGAGCAGCGCCGGGGCGGCCAGGCGTGGCCGTTTCGACTGGCCCAAATCCTGTTTATCCCGTTTCTGATGTTTTTCTCGCTGGTCATCGGTCTGGTCATCGGATACAGCGTGCTGGGAGACAAACCGGCTTCCGAAGTGTTTGATCTGAACACCTACAAGCACATGTACGATCTGATTTTTCAGGGCACATGATCACACACTGACATGTGGCAGCAGAAGACGGCCCCAACCGACGCAGGGTGAGGGGCCTCTTCTTATGCATGGAAACCGGAAAAAGATGACGCTGCTTGCTCATTCTTCCAGACCTTGTTGCGTCTGCTGTCCTAAGAGTATAATAATGGAGTGGCGAAAACAGGGAGTGACGATCTTCATACGGAGGGATATCCGTGAATCTTCCCAATGCGCTTACCGTCTTTCGCATCGTTCTCATCCCTTTGTACCTATACGTCTTTTTTCAGTCGTTTCCGTACCATGTGGAGATCGCCCTAGGCATCCTCATCCTGGCGGGAATTACCGATATATTGGACGGGTACATTGCGCGGAAGCACAAACTGGTGACCACGTTTGGCATCATGATGGACCCGCTGGCAGACAAGTTGATGATGATGGCAGTGATCGCCTCGTTGTTTCTGACAGAGCGGATCAGTATTTGGGCCGCCCTGTTTTTCTTTGCGCGGGATGCGGGCATGATCATCGCCGCCGGCTTTTTCCATTTTCGCGGGAAAAAGACAGTCCCGGCCAACGCCTTTGGCAAGCTGACAACGGTCTTGTTTTACATCGCTTTTCCGTTGGTCATGTACCGGTACCAGTACGGCGAATTGATTCTCTGGAGCGTGATCGCGTTTTCCTTTGTGACCACAGCCATTTACCTGGTGAAGTTTCGGTTGCTGAACCGCGCGATGTGATGCGAGGCGGATGGAAAAGAGCACTTCCGCCGCATGGAGGAAGTGCCCCTTTATCTTAACCCCGGTCTAACGTCGGAGACGGGGGGTTGTCTTTATTCTCAGTTTGCGGTATGTTCTTCATACACGGATGCAACGTATAAAGTATGGAAATGGAGCGGTGTTTATGGAATTGCGGACCCCTTTGGACGCAGTTGACATTCAAGCGATCCTTCCCCATCGTTACCCGTTTTTGCTGGTGGACAAGATTGTCGAGCTGGAACCGGGCAAACGGGCCGTGGGGATCAAAAACGTTACAATCAATGAACCGTTTTTCCAAGGCCATTTTCCCGGCTACCCGGTCATGCCCGGTGTGCTGATCGTCGAGGCACTGGCCCAAGTGGGCGGAGTGGCGATGCACACGGAGGAAACCAAAGGAAAACTGGGGCTGTTTGCCGGCATTGACGGCGTCCGGTTCAAGGAGCAGGTAAAACCGGGCGACACACTCGTCCTGGAAGTGGAAATGACGCGCTTGCGCGGCTCCATCGGCAAATGTCACGCGATTGCGAGGGTGAACGACAAGGTCGCGGTCGAGGGCGATCTGATGTTTGCTCTGGTTGACGTGAAGCAGGCACATTCATGAATTTCTTGAATGTGCCTTTCTTTTCGGGTAGAATGGCTAATGTGCAACTTTTTATAGGCGCATAGCGTCTCTACAATGAAGGTGAAACTATTGACCAAACAGGTCGCAACCATATTGGGAGTGCCGTTTTCCACGCGCGGTTTTGCCGGAACGGTCGATGATCTTGTCGAACGCATCGAAAACGGACGCAAAACGCACGTCGTCACCGCCAATCCGGAGATCGTCATGCTGGCGCGGGAAAAGCGTTCGCTGCGCGCCATCCTGGAACAAGCCTACGTCGTTCCCGACGGCATCGGGATCGTGTACGCGGCCAGGTGGACGAAGCAGCCGATCAACGAGCGCGTCACGGGCATCGATTTGCTCGAAGCGTTGATGGCGGCGGCGGACAGGCACCAGTGGAAAGTATATCTGTTGGGGGCGTCCCCGGAAGTGAATCGGCTGGCGGCGGAAAAGCTGGCGGCACGATATCCGGGTGCGCGCATCGTCGGGTATCGGGACGGATATTTTCAACAAGGCGAAGAGCCGGCAATCGTGGAGGAGATTGCGGAAAAAGCGCCCCATCTGCTCTTTGTGGCGATGGGCTCTCCCAAGCAGGACGAGTGGATCGCCAAATATCGCGATCAACTGCAGGCAATCCTGATGATGGGAGTGGGCGGCAGCTTTGACGTCATTGCTGGGAAAGTAAAGCGAGCGCCAAAGCTGTGGCAGCGGCTGCATCTGGAGTGGCTGTACCGGTTGCTTGCTCAGCCGTCGCGCTGGAAGCGGCAGTTGGCCATTCCGCGCTTTGTGTGGACTGTCTTGAAGGAAAAAGGGGAAAACCGCTCCGGAAGGTGCCCGTAGAGAGGAGAAACTGCCGATGTCAACGATGATTTTCGGGTTTCTGACTTCACTGATCGTGGCTTTTGCGGCCACACCCTATGTGAAAAAACTGGCTGAATCCATCGGCGCCGTAGATAAGCCCAACCAGCGCAAGGTGCATACGCGAATCATGCCGCGCATGGGCGGGTTGGCCATCTACGCGGGCTATCTCGTTTCGTTTTTGCTGTTTGTTCCATTTTCCGGTTTCAAGGAAATGTTGGGGATTTTCATCGGCGGAACGATCGTCATGACAGTGGGGATACTGGACGACAAACTGCAGCTATCGCCCAAGTGGAAGCTGTTTGGCCAATTGTTGGCGGCAGCCGTGGTCGTCATTCCGTTTGGCCTGAAAATCGGCATTGTCAACCTGCCGTACGAAGGCAGCATTGACTTTACCAGCGGCTGGCTGCTGTGGCTGGCGGCCCCGATCACGATCATTTGGATCGTCGGTGTCACCAACGCGGTCAACCTGATCGACGGTCTGGACGGGCTGTCCGCCGGCGTATCGGCCATTGCCACTGCCACCATGGCGATCGTGGCGCTGCTCAACGGTCCCGGCTACGAACACGTGGCCATCTACTGTTTCGTGCTGCTGGGGGCCATCCTGGGTTTTCTGTACTTTAATTTCCATCCGGCCCGCATTTTTATGGGGGACACCGGTTCGCTGTTTTTGGGCTTCAACCTGGCGGCGCTGTCCATCATGGGCTTTAAGGAAGCGCTGTTCGTCTCGTTCATCATCCCGATTGTGGTGCTGGGCGTTCCGCTCTGGGATACGTTCTTTGCGATTGTTCGCCGAATCGTGAACAAAAAGCCGATTTCCAGCCCGGACAAAGGGCATCTGCACCACTGTCTGCTGAACATGGGCCTGTCGCATCGGGCCACGGTTCTGACCATCTATACGATCAGCATCTTCTTCGGCACGATGGCGATTGTGCTGACGAAAACGACCAAATGGACAACCATCATCGTGATGGCAGCGCTGCTGTTCGCGATGCATCTCGCCACCGAGGTGGTCGGTCTCGTCGGCCGCCGTCACCGCCCGCTGATCAACGCGGTCCGACGGTTAAAAATCAAGTATACGGAACGGCGAAGCCACTAGTCGGGCAAACCCCTGCTGGATGACCAGCAGGGGTTTTTTCCGCTTTTTAACATAAAGAAGTAAAGCAAAACCGATGATTTTCCGATAAAAGAAAAAGACGAGAATGGCGTCTCTTACGCTCTCGGGCAGGGGACAAAATCCGAGAACAAAAACATGTGGAGAGGTGAAGACCTTGCAAACGACGTATCAGCAATTTCGGCGTTGGCTCGCAGTATGTCTGACGATGCTGCTGCTGGTGACCGGCCTGGTTCCGGCGATGCCTGCGTCAGCCGCGGGAACCTGGACGATTACCAACCCGTCGTCCATCGTGGTGGACAGCTCCGAGACTAATGCCTTCGGTACTTTTGCCAATCCGGTTGAGGTCAAGAACAGAACGATTGACGGCATCGTCCTGACCAATACGGCCGCCTCCGGCAACACGGTCGCCGTGGCCGTAGACGGCACGCAGGTAATCTATAATCCTGCCCCTGCCTTTGTCGGACAGACGCTGACGCTCCCGCCGATCACGATTGATCGGAACGGCGCAGTGACCAAAGTGGAAGTATGGTTTGGCTCCGAAAAAGCCACCATGTACTACAAGCTGGAAAAACAGCAGACCGGGGCGACACTGCAGATCGTGCCTCCGTCCGATCTGATCCCGCCGGTCAATCCGAACCAGCCGGGCACCGGGAACAGTGCCAGTGATGCGCTTGTTACCCATTCCGGCAAACTGACCAATCTCAAGATCAAATACTCGGATCCCGGCAATCTGGACCCCAGCCCCGTACTGGAAGTGCAGGTGGACGGGAAAGCGGTTCAGACCATTACGGCTCCGACAGCGAAAAACGACGGCTCTGAGATTCCTGTCGGCACCATCGATCTGAAAAACGGGATCAACGTTATCAAGGTGGTGTCGGTCAACACCGGCTATGAAAGCCTGCAATATTACGATTACCGACCGCAGAACAGCCCGATTGTCCTGATCGATTACCCCAATCAGGGGACAAGCGTCACCAATCCGTTGCTGCATGCGGAAAACAAAATTACGCTGCGCGGGATTTACGGATCGGGTGTGACAGGCGCCAACCTGCGTCTGAAAATTACCACCAACAACGGGCAGACGATTGAGGATCTCAGTTCCACGACGCCGACCCTGAGCGGCACCAACACCTTTACGTTCTGGGACATCCCCCTGAAGCCGGGATTGAACGTCATCTCGTTCTATGAACGGGTGGGAAGCGTCACCAAGGAACACTTTCAATTCTACGTGCAGTACAACAACACGCCCTATATTGACAGCATCAGCGTAAATGACACGCCGCTCACGTCGGCTACCACGCTGATTACGGTGGCATCGACCAACCGTTTGACCCTGAATGTGGACGGTAAGGTGAAGAACGCCGAGAAAGTCATCGTGAAAAACGTGACCACCGGCGACGAAGTGGAGGCGAGGGTCACGTCCGGCGCATTCGCCGCCAACCTGCCGTCGCAGTTGGGTGAAAACCGGCTGGAGTTTACCGTTTACAACGACAACAAGAAAGTGGGCGTCATCAGCCGGACGATCCATGTGGTGTCCCGTTCCCAGGATACCGCCAACCAGTTCTATAACGTGACCATTCAAAAACAGGGAACACCGCCGACACCTGTGACCAATCTGGTGCAGGGCCAGGTGGCAACCCTGCCGGGAACCAACAGTCCCAACAGCGAAGCGTATCAAATCACTGGTACGGCTCTGTTGCAATTTGAAGAGACCGACAAACAAACGATCAAGCAGTTTAAACTGGAGTACAAAAACGAAAAAACCGGGGGAACGTTCTCGGTAGACAACATCTCGCCCTCTTCCCGGACGTACAAGGGCAACGGCTTTACCGAGTATGTCCTCACCGCGCCGATTGCAAGCGGCGGTGCTGATATCGGCATTTTGGATGACGGCGTCACCTACCGGGTAACCTTGAGCTACGAGTACACCACCACCGATCCGACCACGGGCCTGCAGACGGACTCCGGGTTCTTCCAGGTGAACGGGTACGACTACAGGTTTACCTATGTGGACGGTTCCAAACCGCGATTTGTCGAAGCGTACATCGACTCGACCTTGCTGTCCGAGTACACGGTCAACCCGGTGGGGAAATCCACCTTTACGGTAGACCTGAAGACGGTGAACATGGGCGGTACGCAGTCCAATTACACCGTAACGTACAACGGCAGCCCGATTAACTATACGCTCGACGCGCTTTCTGCAACGCAGTTCAGGTTTACCCTGTCCAACCTGCCGGCGGGTACCGGGGATCTGGAGATCAGGTATTCCGACGGCACGACGTCCCTGTCCGTCACGTACAAACTGAACATCCAGATTGCGCCGTATCTGCAGCTGACGTACATTGACGGTTCGGGGCAGGTCCGCAGCTTTGAGAGCGGGTATCAGATCAAGAGTGACGACGACTTCGTTTCGCTGAGCGGGAAGGTGTACAACTACGACCTGACGTCCAGCAACATCGAAGTCAAGCTGAACGGAACGACGCTTACTCCGACAGTGGGGTCCAACAACACCTTTACGATCAGCAAGGCATCCCTGCAGAACAACATCAAGTCCAAAGGCGAACACACGCTGGAAATCACGCTGACCACGCAGCCGTCCGTCAGCTTCACGTACAAGATCCTGTACATCACGTCCAAAGCACCGACGATTGAAGACGTCAAGCTGGAAATCAGCGAAAACGGCAAGGACAACGAACTGGTCAAACAGCCGACAGACACCGCTTACCGGACCGGCGCCAAGTTCCTGAGCCAGTTTACGTTTACGGTAAAAGACGCAGAGCACGTCTACATTGAGAAAAACGGCAGACGCATTGCCGATTTCCGCTACGAAAACGGCGACTGGGAACAAAAGGAAGACAACCAGGATTACAACGACACGCTGAGCCAGATTCCTTCCGGGCTGCGCCGGGAGTTCCAGGAGTACAACTTCGATGCTCAAACGAAGACGTCGTTTAGGGCCAGAATGCGCAGCAACGACTACGGCGACCTGCTGGAGCAAATTCAGGATGAGATCACCAAAAGCGAGGAGCAGGAGCAAAAACTGGCGCTCTTCCCGCTTACCCTGAAGAAGAACGGCACCACCACCTACACGATCGTGGCCGAGGACGGCAACGGCGCGGTGGTTCGTTACGATGTGAAGATTGACCAGACCACCAACAGCTGGGAAGTCATCTCCCCGGTCAAAGCCAAGGAGAGCGACCCGTACATCATCGTCAATGCCAACAGCGTGCCGATCAAAATCTTTGCGGAAAATGCGACCAAGGTGATGTTCGGCAAAACGGAAGCGAAGGTAACCAACACCACGGAGCGGGATTTCGAGTACAATGAAGACCTGGGCAGACCAGTCCCGAAATCCTACTATGTGTTTACCGCTACCGTTGCGTTGAAAGCGGGCCTGAACAAGATCAAGTACACCGTTTATGTCGGCAACACGTCCTACAACGACGAGATTCAGATTTTCAATGCCAACTCGTCCGTAAACGGTGCCGAGTATCGCGAAGTATTGGGCAAGAAAACGTCGTTCAGCGTCTTTGACAAGAGCCTGGAGCTGAAGTTCCCTTCCGGAACCGTACTGGTGTCGCCGCCCAACAAACGGGAGGGCAAAGAAGTCACCAATCCGACCAAGGACATCTTTGTCGATGTGGAGCTGTACTTCGGCATTGCCGACCGGACGACCGGACAAGTGTCGATTCCGGACGATGACATGAAGTCCAAACTGGCGCTGAATGAAAACTTCAACTACGCCAGCCCGCTCTACTACATTGATGCCGGTGACAAAAACGCGCCGGGCGGACGCGATCCGTACTACACCGACGGGGACGAAATCGATACCTTCAAGGATCGCTACGAAGACAACCTGGTGCCGAGCAAACAAGGCACATTGACGATCAAGTACGATCAGTCGATTGTCAACGCGGCCAACAACATCCTGACCGTGTACTATCACAATGGGGATGAATGGCAAAACCTTGGCGGAGTCGTCAATACCAGCAAGAAAACCATAACGGTGCCGTTTGCCGGATTTGGGTACTACATGGTCATGAAGACCAGAGAGTCGTTTGACGACGTGGTCAATCACGATTTTGCGCGTGACGCGATGGAGACGCTGTACGCCAAAGGGATCATGCCCAACTACAGCGCCATCTCGTTTGGAGCCAACCGTGACATCACGCGCGGCGAGTTTGCCACCATGCTGGTGAAGGCGCTCGACCTGCCGATCAATGACGGTCCGTACGCCGACAGCCGCACGCCGTCTTCGCCGACGTTCAACGACGTGCGTCCGACACGGGACACGTGGGACTACCAGTACAAATACATTGAAACGGCAGCCCGCGCCGGCATCGTTCGCGGCAAGGAGCCGGGCTACTTCCGTCCGGACGATCCGCTGACCCGCGAAGAAGCGGCAATTATGATCGCCCGCGCGCTCAACCTGAAACTGGGCACGCCGGATGCGGCAAAAACGGCCCTGGCCAAGATGTTTACCGACGCCAAGGATGTCGGCTACTATGCGCAGCCTTCCGTACTGGCGGTGGCCAAAGCGAAGATCATGAATGGCGAACCGAACGATCCGACAGCCAAAAAGCCGACGTACCGCTTCCTGCCGAAGTCTTATCTGACCCGCGCAGAGATGGCGGTCATCACCATCCGCGTCATGGTCCAACTGAAAAAACTGCCGAAGCAGTAACAATGAAAGAAGCTGAAGAGGAATTTCCTCTTCAGCTTCTGTTTTTGTCGTCCAGATACTTGTCAAATCTCTCGCGCAGCAGGAACAGCTGCTTTTCCTGTTCCCACACCTTTTTGTCCAAAAAGGTCACGGTTTCGTTGGTTTGTTTGAACGCCGCGTGGAGATCGTGGACGTCCGCCTGCACCTCTTCCAAGCGGGCGTTGGTATGACCGACCATCTGGATGAGAGAGGCCGTCATCTCCTCCACGCTGATTAAGCGGCGCTCGTGTTTGTCCAAGCGCTCCTCGATCCGCTCAAACCGTTTGTCAATATGTTCAAACCGATTGTCAATCTGTTCAAAACGCTTGTCAATCTGTTCAAAACGTTTGTCAATCTGTTCAAACCGATTGTCAATCTGTTCAAACCGATTGTCAATCTGTTCAAACCGTTTGTCGATCTGCTCAAAACGCTTGTCAATCTGTTCAAAACGTTTGTCAATTTGCTCAAACCGCCTGTCCACGTTCTGAAACCGCTTGTCGATCTCCCGAAACCCCTGCTCCATCCGCTCGGCAACAGCATCCAGCTTGTCAAACAGCTCGTCCAGCGTTTTCCCCACTGCGCTCCCCGCCTTTACGAATTGTTGGTTTCTTGCTTACCTCTCCATCCTAGACAATCTTAGTGCGGGACACAAGTTTTTCGATTCGGGTTATTCGTCTCCGCCAACGGCCTCCACCGGCACTTCCACGTACTCGCGATCCCCCAGCACAATGTCGGCCTGTCCGTTGGTCAAATTGGTCATCTGCTCCACAAAGGCATCCTGTTGGCCATCGGGAATCAGCAGGTGTACCGTCACCTTGTCCGTGTAGTCGGTGGCGGTGACCCGGTGCTGGCCGAGGCGCAGTTCGTTTTCCACCTTGCCCCACCAGTGATAGTCGACGGTAACCGATATCTGCTGGTGCAGGGTGTGGACGACGATGCCCGCAGCCTTTAGCGCCGTGACACAGCCGGCCGTGTAGGCGCGCACCAGGCCGCCCGCACCCAGCTTGATCCCGCCGAAATAACGGGTGACTACGACCACGGTGTCCTTGAGGCCGTTCTTTTTGATGCACTCCAGGATCGGCTTGCCGGCTGTCCCGCTCGGTTCTCCGTCGTCGCTGGAGCGCTGAATCTGGTCGTTTTCGCCGATGACAAAGGCGGAACAGTTGTGCGTTGCGTCCCAGTGCTTCTTTTTAATCATGGCGATGAAGGCGGCAGCCTCTTCTTCCGTTGTGACGCGTTGGGCATATCCGATAAACCGGGAACGCTCGATGACAATTTCGTCTTCACCATACCCGGCGACTGTTTTGTACTGCTGCAGCATGTTACACATCACCTCAAGGGTTAGCATAGCACGTTCCGGTGCGCTGCGCGAATGGTGAAATTTTTTCGCCGCTCATTCGTACTAACACGGGACAGTTTTCATGTGCTAACAGGGAGAGCGGAGGTGTATACATGGTAAAGTATGAACGGTAGGAGGATAAACCTGGAAGTGCGAGATTCTTCGTGTACGAAACATTTAACTGTGATATAGTGAATCTTGGGACAAACCACCAAGTTTCCGTACTGTCGGAACCGACAAAAATGCGAAAAGGAGTGCAGAAACATGAACCTTCCATATTCGCCGAAGAAATGGCTGGCCATCTCGCTGGCTGCGCTTGTCGCCACCTCGATTGGCGCAGGGGCCATGGCCCAGTCTGCCAACGATGGGACCGCATCTCAGGCGACCAATCAGACACAAACCACTCCCTCGAACCAGAACAATCAAGCGGACACAGCCGCTAAACCTGTCGCGCAAGATGCCGCAGAGACACTGACGCTGGAAAAAGCGGTGGAACAGGCGCTGAAGACAAATCCCAAGCTGCAGCAGGCCCGCCTGGACGAAAAGAATGCAAGCGTCAACGCCGAGCTTACATACAGATCGGTAGCGGAGATCCCTTCCGAATTCGTCCGTTCGCTGGACGCCGCCAAGCAAAAATACGTGACCAGCGCGCAGGCGAAAATGACGGAAAAGCTGAACAAGCTGGCGGTACAGGCAACGGAGAACCAAATCAAGCTGGGAGCTCAACAACTGTATTACGCCCTGCTGCATGCACAAGCCGACCTGGATCTGAAGAAACAAAGCCTGGAGCGTGCCCAGACCCAGCTCAAGGTGGCCAAAGCCCATTTTGACGTTGGCACCAAGGCGAAGACGGACATCCTGCAGGCGGAAATGGGCGTAGCCGGTGCGCAGGCAGCGCTGGCGGCGGCGGAAAACAACGTGGAGATTGCCCGCATGAAGCTGAACGAATTCCTCGGGGTGGATTTGGACAAGAAATGGAAGCTGTCCAACGAAAACAAACAGGTGGCCGCCCCGTCGATGACGCTGCAACAGGCACAGGAAAAGGCGCTGCAGCAGCGTATCGAAATCACGCAAAAGCAGGAAGAGTTGAGTCTGGCCGAACTGAATGTGAAGCTGATTGAGGAGTATTCCGCCCTGTCCACGTACCCGGGCAAAATCGCCCGCTACAACGTGGAAAAGGCAAAGCTGGCGATCGAGGAACAAAAGCGCACCGTCTCCCGCGAAGTAGCAGAAGCCTACTACAGCCTGAATGCGGCGAAACTGAGCGTTGAATTCCAGAAAAAGGCCAAGGAAGCGGCGGCAGAGAGCTATCGCCTGACCAGCCTGCGCTATGAAAACGGCCTGGCGACCACGCTGGAAGTGATTCAGGCAGCAGAAGCGCTTGCTGATCAGGAGAACCAGTACGAACAGGCCGTGCAAAACTACAACCTGGCTGTCGTAAACTTCGAGACAGCTACAGGAAGGTAACGGAAGAACAGTAAATTTTCTTGGCGATTTGGAAAAAGATTCATGAGTGACAGTCCGTCCCGCCTGTCCTATAATACGAGGTGTGGCGGATGTCACTGCATACATAATACGTGAAAGAAACGGCCACAAAAAAATTAAAAAACTTTTTCGGAGGCACCGCAACTTTTTGAGGTCTGAGGCGTTTAATAGGATGTCACACGAAAAACGGGGAATTGTGTAAAAAAGATTCACGAAATCTAGCAACTGTGTTACACTAGGGATTGCCGCGTTTACACAATACTGAAAATACTAGAGATTTATTGTGAGCAAGAATGTCAATGCAGTCCTGCGAAAGGAGGTGACACGCGCTTGCAGGATTCGGGCTTTAAAAAGAGAGATAGATCGAAAACAAATATTCCCCAAGAACAATTTGTTTATACCAGAGGAGGAGAACCCAAGGTTATGAAAAAGGTTGTTAACAGCGTACTGGCAAGTGCACTCGCACTTACTGTAGCACCGATGGCATTCGCTGCCGAGGAGACCACCAACACCGAAGCTCCTAAAATGGATAGCGATCTGCAGAAAGTAGTAGGACGCCTGGCAGCACTGAACCTGGTTTCCGGTTATGGCAACGGCGAATACGGTGTGGATCGTCCGATCAACCGTGCCGAGTTCGCTACCCTGATGGTTCGTCTGAAAAACATGTCGGAAGGTGCAAAACTGGCACAATACCAGTCCATCTTCACTGACGTAAAACCGAGCGACTGGTTCTCTGGCTATGTTAACCTGGCTTCCGGTCAAGAAATCGTAAAAGGTTACCCGGACAAAACCTTCCGTCCTGGCAACAACGTTACTTACGCAGAAGCTGTAACCATGATCGTTCGCGTTCTGGGTTACGAGCCGGCTGTTAAAGGCGTATGGCCGAACAACATGATCGCAGAAGCTGCTAAGCTGAACATTGCGAAAAACATCGCAGCTCCGAACAACGCGGCTACTCGCGGTGACATCTTCAAAATGATGGACAACGCGCTCCGCGTAAAACTGATGGAGCAAGTTGAGTTCGGTACTGACATTCGTTTTGAAGTGAAAGACGAAACCCTGCTGACCAAGTACCTGGACGTTGACGTATACGACATGCAATGGGCTCGCGACAGCAAAGGCGAACTGCCGCTCGTAACCAACGTACCGGTTATCGGTCTGGGTTCCCTGAAAGCCAACGAAATCGTCCTGAGCGGCAAAGACGCCGGCATGGGCTCCAAAGGCACCACGTTCAAAGTGGCTGACGGCATCAACCCGAACGAGTTCGCTGGTCAACACGTACAAGTGTGGATCAAGGACGACAAGGAAAACACCGTTGTATGGATGGAAGGTTCCGAGGACGAAGACGTGGTTATGGACCGTCTGGGCACCTTCTACCTGAACGACAAGTCCAAGTTCAAAGTGGATGACATCAGCAAAACTTCCGATCTGAACGATCTGGAAATCGAACTGGACGGCAGCGGCAAAACCTATCGTTTCACCGAAGATACCAAAGTTACGTTCAACTTCCAACCGTACGACAGCAACGTAAAAGGTATCAAGGAAATCATCAAGGCAAACGATGGTTACACCTTCTCCGCCAAAGTTGTTCTGGATAAAGACAACAAAATCAGCTACATCCACGTAATCGACGACCAAACGCTGGACCAAAACAAAGAAGGTTACAAATACGGTTCCGAAGTTATCAAGAAAGTAGACGCTGACAAGAAAAAAATCGAGAACCTGGATGGCGGCAACTTCAACGCGCTGAAAGATCTGGAAGAAGGCGTAGACTTCCTGGTATTCCGCGACAACAAACCGGCGAAACTGGCCGACCTGAAAGAAATGGACGTGTACAGCGTTTACTACGCAAACGGCAACAAGAAAAAGCTGCTGGTATTCGCGAACAGCACTGTAGTTGAAGGTAAAGTGGAACGCGTAATTGTACGAAACGACGGCGACAACCGTCTGGAAATCGACGGTAAAACCTATCGTTTCCGTACGGGCTCCACTTACTCCGACAACGCCAACAAAGATGTGAAAGAGCTGGGCAAGGGCAACTGGGATCTGGTTCGCGACCTGCGTGGCGAAGAAGTTAAACTGTACCTGGATGCATCTGGCCGTATCCGCCATATCGAAACCAAGGACAGCGTAGACGATCGCCGCTTCAAAGCAATCCTGACTCGCAAAGCCGAGTACAGCAAAGGTAAATACGAATTCGGCATCATCAACGAGAAAGGCAAAGAGCTGGATATCACGATCGATCCGGAAGACGTTTACGATGCAGATGGCAAGTCGTACGAAAAAGATCCGGATAAAATCGAAAAAGACTTTATTCCGGATAAGAAAGACATCCTGCTGCTGGAAGTAACGCTGAATTCCAAAGGCGATGCAGAGAAAGTTAAAGTTCTCCCGATCAAGCTGAAACACCTGCAAGACAAAGCTTGGAATGACGCAGCTGACGAAGATGATGAAACCATCAAGGACAAAGACGGTCTCTATGTCGTTACTTCCGACACGGCCATCTTCGACATGACCGGCGAAATCACCGGTAAACGTTCCGAGCTGAAAAACCCGGGTGTAGTGAAGTTCTCCGACATCGCTGACAAGAATGACCTGGATGTATACTATGCTGTAGATGAAGAAGAAGAAGAAGTAGATGCAATCTTCGTTGTAGCTGGTAAAGGCCTGGGCAGCAAAACGATGTACGGTCTGGTTACCCAACTGGGCGGTCGCAGCGACAACGACGAGATCGAGGTTATTACCAAAGACGGCGAAACCGGCAAGGTAACGACCAAAACCTTCAAACTGGACAACGATTTCGAAGATCTGCTGGATAAAAACATCGACCGCGGCGACTTCATCGCGTTCCGCCTGAACTCCAGCGACGAAGTTATCGTGAAGGATGTTGTCGAAGTTGTTGACGGAGCCAAAGACTTTGATGTCGCAGACTTCTTTGGCGATGGCAAATACGCACCGGCAACTAAAGCTCAACTGGAAGAAGCAGATCTGGATGCTTTGACGGTTGCTCGCGTTGACAAGAAAGACGGCAGCAACAAGTTCTACTTCGAGTACAAAGAAAATGGCGAGAAGAAAAAAGCTACCTTCACGCTGAACTCCAAAACTGCCTTCATCAACGCGTATGACATGGAAGAAGGCGACGGCATCGACGAAGGCGACTACGTAATCCTCGTAGAAACCAACGACGATGGTAACATCTGGGACTACGTCATCAAAGTATCTTCCGTAGATGACGCGAAGAGAGACTACGATGACGATGAACTCGAAGAATTCACCACCAACTTCTTCAAACAGTTCGCTGGCGGCAAAGTTGGCGACGATGAAGATGATGATGATAATGAAATGCCGGCTGACCTGCTTGACGAAGAATCTGTAGAAGTGGTTGTAACAGATGTACTCCCTGGCGTCCTGTCTTCGTACAAAGTTTCCGGTACTGCTGCACCAGGCGCAACTGTGAAGGTGAAAGTTGGTACTCGTGAAGGCCAGGCAACTGCAGACGACAACGGTGACTTCGAAGTAACCGTTCTGGGCAAAGTGGGCGAGACTGAAGTAGTTATCACCTCGACCAAAGACGGTAAATCCGAAGAGTACACCCATAAAATCTCCAAGTAAGTCGGGTCTACTCATCTAGGTTTGATTGAGGGCATGGAATGAACAGGGGCAGAGGGAATCCCCTCTGCTCCCTGATTCAATGCCTCGTAATCGTAACAGATGCTCAGTTTAGGGAGAAACACATACATCACGATTGCCAGCCTAGAAGTGTCTCTCCATCTATGATAAACAGATAAACAGACAGAAAAGACAAAATTCCTATCTAGATCTGGAGGGGTAGTACGTGAACAAAAAGCTTGTGCTTTCTGTACTCTCGACAGCTGTTGTAGCAAGCATGGCTGCTTCCGCTATGGCGAAGCCGGACGCTGGCTTTTACGTTGGCGGCCAAGTAGATAAATACTATAACATCGATGCTTTCTTTAATCACTTTGACGAGGCGCTTGACGAAATTGTGGATAATCTGGACAGCACCACCTATGTTGACGCTGATGGTAATGCTGCTTCGTTCCAGGACATCCTGACGGCAAACGGCGATCTGAGCAAAGTGATGGAACCGGCTCGTCTGGATCACTTTGAAAAGAATCCGTACGCTATCGTAGACGGTACTGGTTCCTACAATCCTGAAGAGGATGAAGACCTGCTGCCGCCGGTAGATGGTGGCGAGCTGAAAGTTGAGAGCGTAAGTGCTCTTAATGGTGCAGAAATCCAAATTAAATTTGGAGTTCCTGTTGTCAAAGCTGATGTTGTGGATGTTAACAATAATGATGCTTTGAAAGGTGTATTAATTACTCCAGTAGGTACGGCAGCGCCTGTTGCTAACCTGACAGCGGAACTTTCTAAAGATGGTAAAGTTCTGACGGTTAAAGCTGATGTAGCTAATAATGAATTCTTCAAAGGCGTCTACAATGTTTTCATTGACAACAGCACAACATCCGCAATTCGTACCGAAGCTGATTACAGCAAAAAGATCGAGAAGTTCGAGCAAAATATCACTGTAACTGACACTACTAAGCCTACAATTGTTGAAGCAACATATCGTCCTGCAAATGGAAAATATGATGTTACGGTTAAGTTCAGTGAGCCGTTGAATACTGTCGGAACTGTATCTGTAAACGGTAAAGCTGTGGATCAGCAGCAAGTCACTTTTACAAAAGGTAGTAAAGAAGTGAAACTGGCTGGCTTGGATGCAGCTGCACAGTATGAGATTGCAATTACGGGTGCAAAAGATGCCGCTGGCAACTACATCAATCCTAACCCAGCGACAACAGTCGTTAAAGTTACCGAAGACACTGTAAAACCGGTTGCAACTTTGACTGCTGAAGGAGTCAAAGTAATCGTTAAGTTCAGTGAACCGGTTGATCCGGCAAGTGTTGTTGTTAAAGTGAATGGAACTCAAGCAACCAATCAACTGCAACCAGTTGATGGAGATGACACGGCTTATACGCTTGACCTGACACCAGAGCTGGGTGGCAAGTCCTTCCTTAACGCAACCATTGAGATCTCTGGCTTTAAAGACCTGGCAGGTAACATCGGGGACAAAGTCTCCAAAACGTTTACGATCAGCGCTGACAAAACTGCCCCGAAATTGCTGAATGCTAGCTTGAACCAAGCAAACAAAGATACCTTCGTCTTGAAGTTTGATGAAGCAGTATCTAATGATAATTTGGATAAAGTAAAAGTTAGATATACTGGAAAAGATGGCGTTCCAGTGCTGTTCAATGATGTTGTTGTCTCAACTATAGATGGTTATGATGTAAACCAAAATGGTAATGCTGACGCAGGAGAAGATCATTACCTGCAACTTCAAGTACAACATAATGACCTCCTGGAGAACAGTGCCCTTAAAGCTGGAACGTACCAAGTAACCATTCCGGCCGAAAAAGTAATTGATGCCTCCAATAACAAAGCAGGCGAAATTACGTTTACCGTAACAGTAGGATCTGGTAGTGACGCAGGTGCTACACTTGAAGTTGGTACGGCAACAGAAATCGCTCCTGGTCAATTTACACTGACCTTCTCCGATGACGTAGATGCTGCGGCTCTTACAGCAGCAAACTACAAGCTTGATGGAGTTACTCTCCCGTCTACAACAGCAATTGATTTCAACGGTGCACGTGATGAAGTAATTATCACCCTACCGGCTAACTATGTAAAAGTATCTGGTGAACGTGAGCTGGAAGTTGTAAATGTGAAGGATGTAAATGGAAACACCTTTGCAAAAGACAAAAACAAAACTACCGTTGAGCTGACTGAAAATGTTCTGCCGGTAGCTAAAGAAATTAAGATTGTAGATGATAAGACTATTCAAGTTGTTTTCTCTGAAGAGCTCGATGCTGCTACTCCAACAAAAGGTGTAAAAGTTCGAGTAGGCGGAGCAGAAGTACAACTTGATCCAAACGGTGCTTTCAGCGTAAATGGTGATACGTTGACAATTATCGCAGCTAATGCTGACACCTTTGCGATCAATTCTTCTATTGAAGTAGAGTTCAAAGGTTCCGATCTTGCTGATACCAACGGTAACGTTGTGGCAGATGGAAAAATTTCCAAATAACTATTAAAAGCTCCCCAAAAGGGGAGCTTTTGTTTGCGAAAAATGCATTGTAAGTTGTGAGGGTCTATCTCTTTTAATTTTGGGTAGACCCTTCTTGTTTTAATAGCGAAAGTGCCCATATGAAACTTATCCCCCATACTTCTCCAGAACCCCCTCCACCGCCTTTTGCCACATCTTTTACCTTGTAATCGGTCTTGTTCGCAAACCCCGTCAACCCGTTCCGACAGTTGCGCCTGTATTTCCATGATCTCGGTACGACGACTGTACTGTTTCATATGTAGCGGCTGTGGCAGTTCCTTTACCCATGAACAGTAGACACGATGACAAACTCAAAAGGCTTGATTCCCTCGCTGCCCCATTCCGGATGGATTCTTCCGACCAGGAGAAGTGAAAACGACTCAAACGGGTAGCGCAGTGGAGAAGAAAAAGATTGAAACTGTCATGATGCAGGGAACAACGTCTGACAGCGTCAACGGTTTTGAGGGGACAATAAACAAAGGTAATCCTGTAGAGACCACTCCTTTTTTCCCCCCACTATACATTATCCAGATTTGTAAACAATCAGATTCATTTTGTAAGTCCTCGGCAGAACTGAGCAGTAAGGGGACTGTCGGCAGCAGACGCGCTTCTCGCTGAGTCTGTGCCACTGGAGTAAAAAACAATCGGCCACCCCAAAGTAGGGTAGCCTTCTTGAACATCTTTATACATGGGCAAGTTCGGGCGTTTGCTGATGAAGAGGGGGAGGAACCAACCATCCCTTTTCCTTGTTAATGCGCAGCAGGCGGGCGCCGTATGCGGCTTTCGTTGTATGGAATTGACCAAACATCATCGCGATATCTTCACGAATTGCCTGCCCGATAATTTGGCTGCAAGATACCAACCCGGCAGCTAAGTCCAACGATACACGAGCGGCAATTTCCGGATCGTTGAACCTTGCTCCCACCGGGATGCTTTCCAACGTAGCAGTTGGCCGTTCTGGTGGAGCGGGTGGCAGCCCAATTCCGTTGACCTTGAGCAGCTCTTCAATCTGCTCGATCTCCTGCTTCATATTTTTCGTCAGGTCTTCAAGAAATGTTCGCAAATCCTTGTCGCCCGTATGGTTGATGAACGTTTGATAACCAGCCAACATCCCTTTGGTTACGGTAAGGTAACTCCAAACACCAAAGACTTCCCCATAGTGCATTGGTTCGTTCTTTGGATTTCCGCTTAAAATACCCATAATCGTCCTCCCAGCATTGATTTGTGAAGATCAACGTTAAAATCCCCAATATAATCGGTTGAAAATTCCCCACTTT